>ERZ827181.1848-NODE-1848-length-20786-cov-5.405431_pt1 | contig 20786 bp, 16 predicted proteins | sample MGYA00519778_ERZ827181 | MGnify/ENA primary metagenome ERZ827181 (study PRJEB31778, sample SAMEA3449273) | human gut metagenome | biome: human gut; feature: human-associated habitat; material: faeces | place: United Kingdom | collected 2010/2012 ...
GTTTTTGCTCACGTCGTCAAGCTTGTCCATATCGAACAGGGAGCCGGACACGCTCATTTTTTTCAGGTTGAAGGGGAAGGTGCCGCGGGGCTGATCGGGGTTGCGGCGGCGCCATTCCTCGAATTCGCTGCTGGCGATAGTCATCAGGTATTCCACCACGCTGTCCGCGGGATACCCCTGTTCGGTGTAGAACCGCATGGCCGCCTCCGGATCCTTGCGCTTGGACAGCTTGCGCCGGCCGCCGGCCTCCTCCTTCATGATGGGGCTGACATGGGCGTGTTTCGGGGGCTTGAAGCCGAGCAGGCGGAGGAAAACGGCTGTAAGAGGTACACGCTGAAAGAAGCTCGCAAAAGAACCAAAGAGGCTATCAATGGCAACGTATGAGATTGAGGTTTTAGAGAAAGCCGATGAGGATATGCGGCTGCTTGGAAAATATATTTCCGGGGAGCTGCAAAGCCCTATGGCAGCGGAACGAATTACGGACAAGATTTGGGACGAGATAGAGAAGCTCGCAAAAAATCCGTATGTCTATCAGGTTTATATTCCCTTATCTTCTTTGAAACAGGAATACAGAAAAGTACTTGTTGAAAATTATCACGTATTATACTACATAAATGAAACGGAAAAGAAAATTACTGTTTCCCGTGTGATTTATGCACGGCGGGATATTTTACGAATGTTGAAGAAAAAGGAAATCTAAATAAAATTGGGCAGCTAAAAGCTGCCTGTTTAGTGAAAACGGATTTCTAAGTTTTGGATAGAATTTGGGTAGGGGTATATAGAAGGTATGAGAAATAAGGGAATTTTTTGTTTTCGAAATTCCTAAGGATCTTGTGGCTAACACCATGCAGGTTCAATTCCTGTCGACCGCACCAAATAAGCGATTTATTGAATGAATATTCAATAAATCGCTTTATTTTATATTGGAACGAATAATTATTCTATTGATTTCGTGATTTTGGGCTGAATTGGCGAGTTTTTTGGCGTGTTGAACGACAGGAAAAGTAAGGATAAAACAGAGAGAAGTCTTAGGAGAAAAGAAAATAAAAAAGAGCCGCTTTACAGGAATTATCCTGCGAAGCGGCTCTTACCGTTTATGCAGTCAGAAATCAAAAACAACGTTTTGCGTTTCTGGCGATCAGGAAATCGCCTTCGAAACGTGCGTCTTTCAGTTCACAGGGGCGAAGCCCGAAGAAAAGAAGAATAAGAAAGGTTGGTTTATAGTCCTTAAATTCAGGTAATGTTGGCTCAAGGTGTTCTGGTTTTTTGGCGGGAGAGGGCTTATACTTACGGCGTAATCAATCCGAAAGGAAAGAGGCGAGAAAATTTAGCGGTCTGAAAAGATAAAAGGTAGCTACTGCCGCAAGATAATCGCACTGGGCGGAACGCTCACAAGAAAAACGGGATTGATAGGACAACTAAATGAGCGGAGCTCCCGCCGAAAGAAAAAATCGTTGAGCTAACGACAAACCGGGCAAGGAGAAAACAACATTGGCAGATTATAGTGAAAACAGATGGGTAAAGCCGAACAAACGTGCGGCGAGCTATGCCGCCGAACGGAAAGCGAAAGTACACCAGCACGGTCCGAAGGAAGGAAAAGAGCTGACGGACTATGAAGCGGGGATTCGTTCGGGATACTTACAGTGCCAGAGCGACCATAGCGGGCTTTACAAGTACAAAAAGGCATTGGACGAAGGCAAAACCAAGGAAGAAGCGGCGGCAATTTCCAGAAAACGCGCGAAGCGTGAAGAACGTGAAGCGGCGAAAGCGGCAAAAGCCGAGGCAAAGGCAGAGGCGAAAGCTGCGAAAGCAGAAGCCAAAGCGCAACGTACAGCGGCGAAAAATGACGCCGCTGAGTAATTAAAAAAGGAGATAAAAGATTATGGAAAGCAAGAAAATTTATGTAGAACGCGAAACGTTCGAGATGAACGAGCAGACGTATTTTTCGTATTTCATTAAAGGAACCGTGCGAGGAAAAGACGTGAAAGTAGCGGTAATCCCGCCCGATAAAGGCGGATATACGGTGCTGGATATCGTATTCGGGAACGAGAATAAAGCGGATTTATTTTTAACGCCGTATGAAATGAAGGACGAAGCGACGGGCAAGATCATCAAAGGCAACACCTACGGAATCCGGACGGTGGACGAAAACGGCGAGGTTTACGAGTGTAAGGTAAAGCCGTTCCGCGATTCGGATAAAACGCTGCTGAATATGCTTTTGCGCCAGGCGTAAACAGCAACCATGCCGGCTATGGCTTATAAAAATTAGGTCATAGCCGGCAAAAACTTTTTTAGGAGGAAAAAGAAAATGCAAGAAATTCAAAATAACAAAAAACATACGAAACTCAAGTGGCTCTCTATTGTGTTTACGATAGCCGTGGTAGCGGCAATCGTAATTACATCGTCGGTAATCGGTTTCCAAAAACATGGAATTTCCGATTTGGAGCAAGGGCAGGCAGACGCAATAATCTCACCCGAAATAGACGCGCCTATCACGGACGGAGAGGGAAACGAGCTGGAAAACGGCGAGATACATAAAATGCCGCGCGCGATGACGTTCCGTTCGGCGTCGGCTCTGGCGAACAATGCGTCGTATGACAGTATAACACTGACGGCGACGGTGAAGCCGGTTACGGCGGATAATAAAACGGTAGATTGGTCGGTGTCATTTGTGGATGCGTCGAGCGCATGGGCGACGGGAAAAACAGTTACGGATTATATCACGGTAACGCCGCAGAGCGACGGGAGCACCACGGCAACGGTACAATGCTTAAAGGACTTCGGCGCACAAATTAAAGTCACGGTAACGTCGCGGGAAAATGCGGGCGCAAAAGCGGAATGCACGGTGGATTTTGCGAAGCGATTGACCGGGATTACGGGCAAAATTTCGGGCGGCGCGACATTTGATGCGCTGACGGACGGAAGTTTCAATTACGGCAATCCCGACGATACCCTGGTGATCGATTATACCTATACGTATTCCGCCTATACGGTGGACGATACGTTAGAGCTTGTGCCCGAGATACAAATCAACGAAACGGTATTAGCGGACTTGAACACGTCTTTGACGAAGAAAATAAAAATCCGGGAGGCGGGCTATACAAAAACGGAAACATCGGCAAAACAGACCTGTAATTTGCTGTCGCTGTTTTGCGAGCCGTTAACGTCTAATCCGTCTAAATATGTCGCCCTGTCCCCGGCAACGAAAAACGAGGTACTGTCTTGGCTAAAAACGCATACCGACGCGGGATTGTTTTCTGTCCGCTATGCAACGACGGGGAACTATTCTTCGGTTGACAGGACTGTACGTATTGATTTTGACGCGAGCCTGTTCAAGACGTATGTGGAAGACGTAACGCTGGACGATACCGCTATTATCATTTAAGGAGGCGGTGAATGGATAACAAATTTGAAAACCATGTCAAAAGCGATAAAGTCAAATGGATAGTGGTATTCTTGGCGCTTATCCTTTTGGCGGTGGGTTTATTGAGCGTCAGTACGGACGGCTTCAAAGCTCTGCGTCGGGACAAATCCCCCGTTGATTCAACGGAAATTCCCGTGGAGGACGAAGGCGGAGGCAGCGTCCTGACGGAAGGAAAGAGCAACGGCATGAAATTGGCGGGCGCAAAGCTCACGAGCGAGGAATATGAGGCGAACGGCGTGAGCGAGCAGGCGGATTCGGTCTATACGATTACAGCTACGGTAACGCCCGCGAACGTCACGGACCCGACGGTTTTATGGACAGCGGAATGGACGAATGGGGCAAGCGCCTGGGCGAGCGGAAAGGCTGTGACGGAGTATCTGAGCTTAACGCCGTCTGCAAATACGCTCACCGCGACGCTTGTGTGTAAAAAAGAGTTCGGTGAGCAAGCGATCATCACGGCGAAAGCAAAGTCGAACGAGGACGCGGCGGCGAGCTGTACGGTGGATTATGTAAAACGTGTAACGTCGGTTTCTATCACCGCGCCTTCCAAAATCGCGTTTTCGTCTTCGGAAACCAGTTACACGGTTTTGGCGACGCCGAATTACGGAACGGGTACGCTTACGCCCGACACATTTACGATCACGGGCGGAACACTGGTTAAAAACGTAAAAACGACGAACGCGGTACATAAATCCGTTACCAATTCTTCGGCGGGAACGATAACGACATACACGAGATCGGCTGTAGAAAAAGATTTAACGTTCAGCGGTACAGGCTTTAGCGTCACGACGCCGTATGACGCGTTTGTGAGCGACACGCAAACATCGTCGGGGACGCAGCTTATGCGGGCGAAGGGGAACGATTTGTCTTCGGAAGCGCCAAAAGTTTTGCCTGTCAAGATTGTTTACGGGCAAGCCGCGTCGAAGTATCAACCCATGGCAGTATCGTTTCATCCGTCGGTAGCAACGTTGATCTCGACGTATAACAACAGTTTTGCGAATAACGCGACGGGGACGAACAAGGACGGGACGCTGACGATCCAATATACTTACAGTTACCAGGGCAGCGTTTACGGTAGCTCGTCGGTGAGTACGGGGATCGCGTTTGACGCTTCGGGCATCGTGACTGTCGCGGAAACGTTGGGTGTGGATTATGACAAAATCGTGTTTTGAGGTGAGCGGTTATGAATAGAGGCTTATTAAAAACGCGGATTGGGAGTCTGGTTTTAAGTATAGCGTTCTGTGCGTTGTTGCTGACCGGCTGTGGCTGTACGATAAACAGAAGAAACGTAGGTATGAACAATACCGGACCCCCTTGTATAACGGGCAGCATTGTGGAAAATGGCGGGCATTATCTAATGCCCGCAAAGCTGTCCTTTTTATCCGCGTCAAACCAAGAAATCAGCGTAGAAATAGGAGGTGAGTTGTCAGGGTCAGCGGAAATCAGCTATCTGGAATTATTTGCGGATATTCCTTTGGAAATCGGCACGGTGATTTGCTATGACGGCGAAGAGGCGGAGGTAACAGAGTACGATGAGGATTTAGAGTTTTATTCGCTCCGGGTCATTACGGGCGGGAAGTTTTATTCTCAACAGGGTAATACAATAAACGTATATATAAAACTCAATCTCATAGTAACGCTGACGGCGACGGTAGAGCCTAAAAACGCAACGAATCAAGAAGTGGATTGGTCGGTGCAATGGTCTGAAAACGCGGCATTGAAAAATAATGCCGTAACGGACTATGTAACGGTAACGCCGATCAGCGACGGAAACCGAACGGCGAAGGTGACGTGCAAGCGCGCGTTCGGGAGCGATACGATTCTTATTATCGTGACGACGCGGGACGGGGGCTTTACGGCACAATGCTCGGCAACGTTTAAAGGGGCGCCCATACGAGTAACGGGCGTAACGTTAGACGATACGCTGGAGTTTTGAAAGGAGGTGAGAAATGACAAGCAAAGCTAAAATGACGGCAGGGAAAATCATATCCCTTGCTGTGGTATTATTGCTCATCATAGCGGCGGTCGGGTTTGCCGCGTATTTTTCGAACGGATTTACGAGCGAGTTCAAGACCTTTTACGTCGAGTGCAACGGCGAAAAGATACTTAACGATAAAGACTATTACGAAATGAGCGCAAACGAGGAATACTGCTTCGACGTAAAATATCTGTTCGACGTGGGAAATAAAGAAAACAAATTAGGCTATCACGTCAAGATATTGCCCCATACGACCAAGGAAACGAATTTTGATTTCACGGCGGACGGAAAGACGTATAACTACGGCGCGGAAGGCGAGCTTACGCAAGCGTTTGAAATAGAGCAGGCGGACGAGTATTTCACATTGAAGGCAACAAAGACGGTCAAAGGCGTTTTGGAAACACTGTATCCGAATAAAACGATAATCGTTCCCGAGCTGAAAAGCAAAACGCCGTATTTCGCGTTGGTTGTGAGCAGCGAAGATTACAGCGCGGAGATCACAATAGCGTTTGTGTCGGTGGTAGCCGTGACGGGGGTCACGCTTGATCCCGACCACATTGTTTTCGGCGCGTTTGACGGCTCGGAAGGAGGGTGAGATGAAGAAAAACAAATTCATGGAAACCCGAATCGGAAAATTGGTTTGTATGATAGCGGTAATGTTTCTCGCGGTAGTCACGGTCATGAGCGGGCAGGTACGCCTGTCCGCTCATGCGGAAACCGCTAACGAATTTGATAAAACAGACGTATTAGAGGATTTAGAGGCTGCTACGATAGACGACAAGGCGTTTTCACTGGAAGATTACGCTTTTAACGAAAAAGAACAGACCGCTGTATTGTTGCTGGCGGAATACTGTTACAGTTTTTACGAGAACAAACAAGGCAATTACGGACTGTATCTGTACGTGTGGAATCCGCGAGGGCTCGCGTTCGACGCGACGGCGTCGAGGAACACGGCGGAGCTGTCGTTTGGGGATGGCGAGGAATACCGTAAATATCCGTTGCGGTATTTAAGCCGAAGCGAGAAACGCGGCTATGAAGGGCTGTTCTATAAATATAAAATCGAATTGACGGCGGAGGAACGCTCGAAATTGCTGAAATCGCTCAACAGCTCGAAGCGGGTGTATCATGTGAGCGGCATAGAATTATTGACGCAAGGGGAAACTTCCCCGCACGATTACGAAGTGAACGCGGTTTACGAATACACGGGCTATGCCAAAGGCTACGGCTCAAACGAGAACGACGACTCGTTGACTTATACGAAATACAAAGGCGAGGTGTTTACAATCACGGAAAACGGTTTGAAGCAGACCTTTTACCGTCCCGCAGGCTCGAACGGGAAAAACAGCTATACGCAGGACACCTTGCAGACCGTATATTTTGCCGTCCCAAATAGACTATTTGAACAGTACGGCGTGATCTCGGAGCTTCGCGCGGAATGGCTGAAAGCGAAAACGGCGTGGGGCATGGTAACGGGTACGGAGGAATACTATAAGGCATTTTTGGAGTGCGTGGGGTATTCGACGAAAAACACTTCACCGCTTTGGGGCACGAATAAACTTCCGTTTACGGATTACGGGTTATATGCGCCCTCCACGGCGGACAAGGAAGGTTTTGCGTTCAACTGCAACGTTTCAAGCGCGCAAAATATCCCGTATCTCGCGTATGTGCTGCCTACGGATGAATGGGGCAAGGACAAAGCGGACGAGTACGTGGTTTCCTGGCAACAGATAAACGAATGGATGAAAGGCTATCACGATACATACGACAAGCCGAAATCTTATATCACGCCGAAACCTGACGGCGCGCCTTCGGGCTGGGTGCCGTCGAGCTGGACGTTCCGGCCGCCGTATAACGGGGAATACCTGGAAGCGGACGGCGTGATATATGCGTATAGTCGGGCTTTGTTCGAGCGCTGGGACGAAAAAAAGACGGTCGTGGATATTCCGCGGGATAAAAAATTGTCCTTAACGAGCGAAAAAATCTCTCAAAGCTGGTGGCAAAAAATGTTCGGCGGCTCGGGGGTCGTATCCTCGACGACGTTCGACGATATAGAAGCGATACACTTAGTGGAGGCGAGCGATTTCAAAGCGAGCAAGCAGCTCACCTGCGACGGACTGTATATCTCGTTAAGCGATTACGACGATTTCAAGAAATTTTATGATACGGCTACGAAACAGGACGAAACGGTGGTGTTATTACGGTTTGACGTAGGCGAGTATTCCGCGCTGGAAGCGAGCGAGGGCATACCCTATGACGGGAACGGGGTATTGCAGGGCATAAAGACGGGGGATACGAACGCGCGGCTGTTTCAGATGAACGTGTATCTCGGCTTCGACATCATTTCCCTGACTTTCGATAACGGCGAAGAAACGTTTGTGATTCCCGTGGTTTCCGATCCGATCGACGCGGGCGGAGCTTCCACGGGCGCGCTGCATACAAACTCGGATAAAGATAATCGGAAACTGTTTTTCTCGCTGTTGATCCTCGTGATACTATTGATCTTTTTGCAGCTGACGGGGATATTGCCGGGGATAGTGCGTTTGATATTCTGGCTGATTGAGTTACCGTTTCGGGCGATAGCTTGGGTATTCAAGAGCATAGGACAGGCGGTCAAAAAGAAAAAAGGAGGATAAAGAAAGAATGGCAACAACCCTGAAACGCATTCTCGCGGTGGTTGCCTTGATAGCGGTTGTCTTTACGGTCGGTTTCCTGGTCTTTACGGGAAACCGGCTCGGCCGCTATCCGAACGCAAGAGAAGACTTTGAAAACAAGACGTATTTATCCGACGACGGGAACAGGGTAGCGTTTAAGGCGGATAATACGGTATATTATACCGTAGGAGAGAATCAGGTTAAACTAACGATAACGGACTATAAAGACGGCGTGATTTATTTGGAAAAGGACGAAGCAAGCTATATGTTCGTTGCAATCGGCGGCGATACGCTCTACGACGCGCAGGAAAAGGAGTTCTTTTATAGGAGGGACGGCGCATGAACGGGAAAAGAAAATGCGTATATATCGCACTGACGGTGGTATTGACCGCCGTGTTTCTCTTAATCGGCGTACTCGTCTTTGAAAAATCGTATTTAAGGATATGGGAAGCGTGCAAGGATTTGGGCAACTCGGCAAAGTATTATTTTTGTGAAATCTTCGGCATCGAGCATAGCACGAACGTAACGGTGGGGAATAATTCAAACGTAATAGAGGGCGGGGGAGAATCGATAATGCCCGATACCCCGCAGGAGTTTGGCACAAAAGCGTGGATTTATTTGAAACTGTTGATAAACGGAAAGAATATAACGGCATGGACGGAATTAATAGGGCAAAAAACAACGACGGCGGCGCGTTTTTTGGCGTTGGCGATTCCGTTTTTTCTGCTGCTGGGTTTTGCGGTCAAGAAGCTGTACGGACGGCGCAATACGAAACACAACCGCGATACGCTGCCGCTTAAAATCTTTAAGAGGGTTTCCGCCGTTACCTATCAGCCGTTAAAACGATTTATCATAGGTTATATAGAATTTTTGAAAAATTATGAAACAATCGTAAAGGCGTGGCTGATCCTTTGGACGTTCCATTTGAATTTAGCGACGATTGTCATAGAATTTATTGCCTATTATCTGTATTTCGCGGTGTCGTATAAATTAAGTACCGTATATGTGCAGATTTGTAAGTTGGTCGTGGATTTACAGGTAGTATTGAAACATTTTCCGTGGTGGAGCCTGGGCGGAGTCGGTTGGATTCTGTTTTGCCGCTGGCGGGAAAAACTCGCTGCGGGGCTATTGCGGCACAACGAAGCGAGAAATTGCGGGTTTATCAAGGAGTTGCCGATCGTCATCATGATTTGCGGGAGCATGGGCAAAAAGAAAACGACGGCGGGGACGGACATGGCGTTGTCGCAAACGGTGATGCTCCGTCAGGAAGCGTTCAGCCGGCTGCAAAAGACGGACATGAAATTCCCGTTCTTTCCCTGGATTTGCTTTGAGGATGATATAAAGGCGAACATGGAAAGCGGGCGCGTTTATAATCTGGCGTCGATAAAGACCTGGATAGCCGAAAAGCAGAAAGCATACGACTCGCATCACAGCGACAAAGTAATTTTGTACGGCTATGAAAGTAAAAAATACGGGCTGTATTACGACGATTGCTTAAAGCGGCAATATATTTTCGAGGTATTGGAAACGTATGCGAAGCTCTATTTCATTTACGTCATTGAAAGCAGTCTTTTAGTGGCGAATTATTCCATACGCGAGGACGATATTTTATTGAACGCGGGAAACTTTCCGCTCCGGAGCTACGATTTCTTTCCGAAAAAGCCTGCCGCGCAGTCGAGGTACGCGCATATCCTGGATTTCGACGTGTTGCGTCTGGGTAAGAAAGTGATAGCGAACAATCCGAAAGCGGGGAGCTTCGAGTTCGGCGTGGTAGTGATTACGGAAGTCGGAAAGGAACGAAAAAACAATCTGGAGCTGACCGACGTGAAGGGAAAAGCCAAAGAAACGAACCAGAAGAACGATTTATTCAACGTGTGGCTGAAAATGTGCAGGCACGCGGCGACGGTGGATAACTTTCCGTTTATCAAGGTCATTACGGACGAACAGCGGGCGGAGAGTTGGGGCGCGGACGCGCGGGATTTGTGCGATATTTTAACCATTGTGGGTTCCGGAAAGCCGAAGCTGGCTTTGCCGTTCTATACCATAGAGGATATGATCGCGTGCATCGCGTTTTCAAGGTTTATGCGGTTGTATTATGATTTCCGATATCGGCGCGGGGACAATACGCTGCTTGTCTATTTATTGAAAAGCGTCGTGGGCTGGATTTATAAGAGGAACGAGCGGCTTTATAACCGTTTCGGATATAGCGTGTTATCCATAGAAAAGGAACGGGGAACGCAGGACGGGAAGATAGAAAAGAAACGGTATTATTTGGCGGACTATAAGATTTACAGGGACAGATTTTCAACGGATTGTTTTTCGGATTATTTCAACGATTTGGCATTAAAAACGAAAGTGGGGTTAAGGGATTATTTAAAGTACAGGACGTCAAAAGCAAGCGTAGAGGAACTGAAAGCGCAGAACAGCTATTTCATCAACGGATTGTATGGAAACGCCGAAAATAGTCGCGGAGAGGGACGCTCGGCGTAAAAAATAAAAAACCGCGGCGTGTAACCGCGGTTGAGATATGTGATATTGAAGTCAAACGAGATGCAATTCTTGCAACAGACGCTCCACCCAATCGACTTGGGAACCCGTATGTTCGAGTTTGCCGTTGATGATTGTCGCAACGGATATCATGGATATCGTGTTATCATAAATAATGACGGTATCGCAAAGCGGGTAAATTTTAAGGAGATTTTCTTTTGATTTGATAAATCTTCGTTCGATAGTTTCGCCGGTAACACCGTGTCCGCCCAACTCGATGCGTTTTCTTACCCGTTCTTTGGCGATTTCGGGGGATTCCACACCGACATAACGCAGGTGTATAGAATAGCCGAGTTCTTTCGCTTGGCTAATGGTTCTTAAAATGGTGATGCCGCTCAACGTGGTTTCCTGATTAAAGGAAAGACCTTTTTCCAAACAGTCTTTTTGCAATCGCAAGAGTTGTTTCCCCGCGAGAATCTGTGCGTTGGAATCCGCCCAATCGAGTCCGAGCGAGTGCAGAATTTCGTCCGAGTTCAAGCGTATGCCGAGATTGTCTTCCGCTTCCGTGGAAAACAGCGTGCTTTTGCCTGCGCCGTTTACGCCGGCAAAGATAGTAAACTTTTTAATACTTTTCATGGGCGATTACTTCTTGTTGCTTTTTACCGAGAAGATAATTATACATTTGCGTATAAAAATCCTTTTCCTCCTGCGTTTTTGCCGAGGAAATCAGGGTAAGATATTCGTCTGCGCTGATGGTCCTGTTTTTGTCGTTAAGCAAAGTATTCGCCGTAGTTTGCAATAATTCGATACGATTCATAGCGTTGCACCTCGTTTTCAATATCAGTATAGCAAAAAAAAATAGAAATGTCAATAGTGACGAATATAAAAAAACGAGGAGGTAGGTATGTGGTACGAGGAAACGAAAATCTACCACGACGGGAGCCATTATATAGCAATCCCGCACACCACGAACCCCAGACCCCGCAGACCGCGCCCGAAAGAAACGGAAATCGAGGTGGTGGAAGAAATAGAACCGCCGCAACAAAATATGATTGTCCCAGAGATTGGCAGCATGCCTGTTGCGGCTGAAAATGAGGCCCGTGGAGAAGTTGTCGAACCGATAGAAAACCCACCGCCACGGGCGAAAGAAACGCCTAAAACAACTCGCAAAATGACGAGGAAAGAACTGTTTAATACAATCTATGACGATACCAGGTATGTAACGAAAAAAGAACAAAAGGAAAAATTGATTGCGGGTATGCGACCGTACTTCCGAAACGAGCAGGCGACGGCGGACTACGTGGAAGCGCAGCTACGAAGAAAAAAGCGGAATTTGATTTGTCGGCGGATAAGGTTTACGAGAAAAGCGAATTTGCAGGAATTTAATTATTTCGTGACGTTTACCTATGACGGCAAAATCCACACGGAAGAAAGTTTTAAGCGGGGACTAACGAAGTGCCTGCAAAATTTGCATACCCGCAAGGGCTGGAAATATATGGGCGTATGGGAACGCTCACCAAAAAAGAAACGATTGCATTTTCACGGGCTGCTATATATCCCCGACGGCATGATGGTTGGGGAATTATTTGAAAAAAACGATTATAATCTGAATAGCCATAGACGGCAAATTACGGTGCAAAATACTTTTTTCAATAAAAAGTTCGGGAGATGCGATTTTGAAGTGATAGAGCATAAAAACGGCTTGGGAAGTGCGATGGCGTATATCATGAAGTACATAGAAAAATCGGGCGAGAAAATTGTGTATTCTCGCGGACTGCCGCAGTTTTTTATCTCAGACATTATGGACGACGACGTGGTGACGACTATCGGCATGGAGGATAAAAAGTTATTGTTATTCGACGACTTTACGTGTTTTGACGAAGGCGAGCTGGTCGGCAAGGTGGGCGCGGAAACGATAAAGCGTCTGCGCACTTCTAACTGACGGAAACTCCGAATGTAAAAATACGGCTTAAAAAACGAAACTTCGCGTAACGGAAAAAGCGGGGCGGACGCCAAGCGGCTCAGCGGCGACGCCCCGCCGTTATCGCGTCGATTTTTCCGTATTTCAGTCGGTTCGGTCAGTTAAGAGGCGTGTGCTTGTCGTGGCGGCGCGCAGCGCCGCCACTTGTATCAAGACTATGACATATTTTTATGGATATTATTAAATAAAAGCTAAAATGCTAGGGGAAAAACTTATCGGTATGGAGATTTACTTTATGCTTAGTGGAATTGGAACTTGCAATTTTGAACTGATGCATGAAGGGGATGGGGCAAGTGAAAGTCTTCGTCGAGCTCGGTATCGGCAGAGGTATGATAAATCATAGAAAGGCAAGTATTTTACAGAAATATCAAAATCTTTACGGTATATATTAATATAACCCCCGTTTTCCTGTCAATTTATTTCAGTAAGATACAGGTCTCCTTTTATATCTAAGAGTTGATGGTTTTTTGCAAAGGCTGTTATACGTCTTACTAATTCTTAATAAATAGTCATACTTTTTTAACTTTTAGTAATTTATCCTTAACCTTCAGTGCTTATTTATGCGAACATAAATACTATCACAGTCATCCGAATTTGTAAGTAAGATCAAACAAGTCATATGTTATTGAACATACAGCCAAATAAAAAAGATCTGCTAATCTGTTGCAGATACGATTCTGTAAGAAAAATTTCAATAGACATTATGTGATTGCTGTGTGACGACTGTGAATTTTTTATGAAAATATTTTCGCGACTATTGCAAAAAAATATTGGTAATAGTATAATTGAAAAAAATTAATTATAGTAACAGGAGGAATTTATGTCATACGGATATGATGACCCTATTATTATTTGGGCATATGGTGATTTTGTTGAAATTGCAAACAGGGCAGTTGCGCATTATCAAAAGGATATAGATTCAAGCATCCAATTTGATGTTTTGGAAATTTCGGCGCAGGAAATACCCGAAAGGCTGATTATTGGGAGAGATGTAAATGAACTTCCTGACATTATCCTTGTTCGTGATCAAGAAATAAAAAAATATTTGAAAGATTTTCGAGATCTATTTTCAGTCCTTGATGATTGTGTGGAATCCGGCGCTTATAATGCTTGTAAAATTGTAAATATTACTGACGGAGAACATTTGTACGGGTGTCCCTGTTCAAGCGAGCCTGTAGCGTTATACTATAATAAAACAACATTAAACGAAGACTTAGGAGTAGAGGACATACAGGAAGATATTTTGTGGGACGATTTCATGGAATTAGGCAGACGCTTAAAAAATGAAATGGGTGTCTATTTACTGCCGCCGGCAAATTATCTGACGCGAATATTAATGCAATCGACGGGGCGTCTGTATTATGATGCAGACGGCTATATTGCTGCGGACGGAGCGCAGGAAGTTTTGGAACTTATAGAACAGTTGAACGCTGAAGGATTATTATATCCAGAGCCTTCGATTTCATCTGATAGGGTGTCTGAACTAATAGCGAATGGAGAGATTTTTTCTGTAATCGGAGCACCCTATTGGTTTACGGAAATTAAGAAAATAAATGAAGAACAAGGATTGGAACAAGAGTGGTCGCTGACAAAAATCCCCAAAAAGGACATATTCCAATATGAGGTAGATTTAGGTGGATACTCTTGGATGGTGATTAATAAAGCAAGAATTGACGATCAGAATAGTGTTTTTGATTTTTTGGCACAACTATTTAGTCAGGATAATGAATATTCTCGAAAATTAGCTAGGGAAATGGCGGAAATATACGATATAGTTCCCGCTGTAAATTATGTAGGAGATATTCTTGAGGCCTTGCAAAACAACGGGTGCTTTCTTAATAGGCAAGTGATAAAATACTTGATGGGATTAAGCGAATACATACCTGAAATTTATTTCGGATATTATGTGAATGATATAACTCAAAATTTAAATGAAATCGTAATAAATGTCGCATTTGGATCGAAAACTGTAACTGCAGGCGTTTCAGATTTTCAATATATATGCGCCGCATACAGCGAGATAGAGTCTCCTCGGATATTGGATTACATAACAATAGACCGTGAACCGGATAAAACGGACTATTATAAATACGAGTATTTTTTATGCGAGGGAATGATTGTCCATGCGTATTACATGGATGGAACAGACGAGATAATAACCGATTATAGTTATTCTCCGCGTCGGTTGGACTTGGAAGATTCTTTTGTAACGGTATCTTATACTTCGGGCAGAGTACGTAAAACGGCAAAAGTAGCGGTCAAAGTATCGGATAGAATTCTGATATCGATAACGGCAAGCAGTATGTTCACCTTTTTACATAATGATGAAATAACCCCGTCGCTATTTTCTGTGATTGCAAATTATAATGTAGGCCCCTCCAGCTCTGTTACTGCGACCTCTGTTTCCCCTACGATTTTATCTAATGTGGGACAGCAGAAAGTAACTGTATATTATACCGAAAATAATGAACATCAGGAAACCGATGTAACGATAACCGTTTACAGGAAATTAAGCTCGATTTTCATAAATGCTGCACCCAATAAATTGTCTTATTATAAAGGCGAACGCTTTGACAGAACAGGATTGAGCATTGTAACAAAATATTCAGACGGAACACAAGATACTCGTTCGTCGGGATATTTAAAGATTACTCCCGAGATAGTAAAATTCAAGGATGGGCAAGATACCGCTAAGCTTACGGTATCATATACGGAACGCGGCGTTACTGCTGAAACAACATTAACTGTATATAAAAAGACGGGAACAGACTTAGAGGATTGCGATATACCGCAAGACATGTCTGAAAGCGGAACGGGCAGTGTCAATTTAAGCACGGGGAATTTAACATACAAGTTTAATGATTTTACAGGCTATGATGCTATTATTCCGATTTCTATATCCCATATATATAAGCCCGAGATTGGCGATAGCTTTTGTATGGGAAATAACTGGCGTCTTAACTTACAGCAGGAACTGGTCAAAGAAAACGGAAACTGGCAATACACGGATAAGGAAGGGAAAACATATTCTTTCGACGACGGGTATGAAATCGCAAACGAGAGAAGCTCTGTTCGTAACGAAAAGTTGGGCTTTGATTTGTTTGAGGATAGCGAGAATCAAGTCGTAAAACTAATAGACCGAAGCAATAATACGCTTGTGTTTGCGCCGATAAGCGGTAAATATAGACTTACGGAAATGCATATGTATCCCTCTGCCGCGGACAATCCGATTGAGGCTTATTCGCTTGTAATCACCTATTTGACCGACGGTAGAATTTCTACAGTCACTTCGGGTAAGACTGTAAGCGGAAACCGTCCTACGGTTACGTTCGAATATTCAAACCGCCGTTTGAGCGAATTGAAATATAGCTGTTCGGGCCAAAAAGTCGTTGCCCGATATATTTATAACGACGGGAATTTAGATACGGTAACACTGATTGACGAAAACGTAGATAATGCTTTCGCTCGTTCGACAAAGTTTGATTATGAGGATAAGAGTTTCACCATCCGTGATCTGTCGTCTAAAAACACCAACGGAACTGCAAAATCTTTGATATATGCGTTTGACGATATTTACAGAGTGAAATCATATACAATCGGATATGAAATAAACGAGCAGGATGAAACGAAAATTTCTTATTCTTCAAAAGGAGTTTCTTTGGGCGCGAACACGGATATATCTTTGACGACAGTAACCGAAAACAATGGTAATATCAGTGTTGTAGCATTTAACGGTATGGGCGTTGTTTCCAAATACGACTATGACATAACGGGAGCGTCGCATATAAAGCCTAAAAAAGTAAACAGTGAGCAGTCGCGCGGTTTCAGTTATAAATCCTTGACGGAGACATATTCCGATACGCTTGATGTATTTCATGACGATTTTGAGAGCGGAACTGATAACTGGACTGGAGCGACAAAAACAAATACGCGGGCGATCAGCGGAGCGCATTGCGTCAGTGGTACATCTTTGAATAAAAGTTATACTCTTACTTCGAACAATATTGACAGCGGAACGACTTTGTATCTCTCGCTTTGGACGCTCAAACACTCGAATGCCTCCGATATCAGCTTAAAAGTTACAATAAGCAGCGGTTCGGAAACAAGTGAGCTTACCCATAAGCTTGACAAAAATTTAATTAATAAATGGCAGTTTACGTCCTTTTGCCTTGGTAAGCGGAAGTCGGGAGATGTTATTACCGTTAAATTGAGCAGTGACTATACGATCTATATGGATGATGTACGGTTGACAAAATTGCCCTACGAAACGCCCGACGACGATATTGCAGATACAGTTTATGACGCATTCGGTAATGTTGAGAAATCCTATCAATATAACCCCATCGATAAGAGTATAGAATATTCCGAGTACACATATAATTCGGCACATCAGGTAACTCGGCAGATTACGAAATCGGGAAATAAGCAAAAAAACCTTATTACCAACACATATAACGTTGGTCTTTTGACGAGCAAAAAAGAATACGGTGCTAACCCTACAAATTATACCGAAGAGAAATATACATATACCGATAATGCGCTTTCTTCTGCGGCCGACGAAAATAATGTAGAGACGCGGTACAGCGATGGCGCAAATTACCAAACGTCGGCTATCGTCGGAGAATACGGAAGCCCCGATAGCGAGCAGAAAGAGCAATTTTTTTCTGATAGCGGAGTAATCAAAACACTTTCGTCAGGTTCTTTACAAAACGGATTCACCTATCTGAAAAACGGAAATCTGCAAACCGCGAAGTTCGGTTATTCTTCGTCTGCTTATGAAGCTGAAATGACGTTTGAATACGACACGTACGGCAATTTAAGCGCGCTTAAAATTGGTACGGTTTCGTTTTTGACGTTGGAATATGATTACAAGCATCTGAATAAAACAACTTACGCAAACGGAGATTATGTTGCTTATACATACGATGTAAAAGACAGAATAACCGCCGTTTTCGAGAACGGAACGGAAACCGTTTCCGTAGTATATAGCGACAATGCGGAAGATTTGGTGACCATCACCCATTCCAACGGATTGACATATATAAGCAAAACCGTCAATCAAAACGGATTGACGGGCGAATATAGCGCATATTTTTCAGGGATAGCCCGTATTTTAAGAGTTGTGGGTTATGCTGCGAACGGAACGGGAAATATAACGTCAGTCGGTTATTTTACGGATAATAGCGATACACCTTTCGAAAAGTGCGTCTCCACCAAAGACAGCAACGGACTTCTGACCAAAATGGAACGCAGTTATCATGGAGCGCAAAATACGTACTCCTACAATTCTTTCTATCAACTTAGCAGTAAAACGACAGCCTATACAATCGGCGGTACGTCAAAACAATTCAAAACGAATTATTATTACGAGACTATTTCAGGTTATAGAAAAGGAACTCGTATCACCAATGAAGATCATTACGACGGAAATTCAGAAGTAAAAGGGTATTATTACGATTATTATAAAAATGGCAACCTAAAAAAAATACGGTTACGTTCGGATACGCAAAGCGAGTATGTTTATGACGAATACGGAAGGCTTACGGAAGAGTATAACTACGCTTTATCCCGTGCATATAAGTTTACTTACGACAACGGCGGGAATATAACGACAAAGGAAACGTATTGTATCACTGGCGGAACAGTCGCGGATACGCCCGCAAAAACGGATATTTACGATTATAGTACCGTCGCTTCTGGTTACGGACAGAATTCCGCATGGAAAGACCAACTGAAAAGTTATAACGGCGTTGCGATAAAGTATGACGAGTCGGGAAATCCTTTGAATTATCTCGGCAAAGTCATGACTTGGCGCGGCAGAAAGCTAATGGGTATAGACGGCGTAGCCATGGACTATGATTATAACGGTTTGCGGGTAAAGAAAGGCGATAAAACCTATTATTGGCAAAGCAGTAATCTGATAATGGAACGTTGGCTTAGAAGCGGAAGCGAACACTGTATTTATTATTACTACGACGAAAGCGGTGTATGCGGAATGAACTATGACGGAACGGAGTATTATTTCCGAAAAAATATCTTCGGTGACGTTATCGCTGTATATGACGGTTTTGGCAACTTACAGTGTACATATAAATACGATGCTTGGGGAAATCACAAAGTTTACAATGCAAGCGGAAGTGAAATAGGCAAGGAAGTCATAAACGTAGGTAATGTAAATCCTTTCCGCTATCGTAGCTATTATTGGGACGGCGAGTTTGGACTGTACTATTTGCAGAGTCGTTATTATGACCCTGCGCTCGGAAGATTTATTTCCGCAGACGCAATAAGTTATCTGAATCCCGAAGATGTTATAGGGTTTAACTTGTACTCATATTGCGGAAACAATCCGGTTATGGGCATCGATCCGAACGGGACGTGGGATTGGGCGCGTTTTGGTCGCGGAATTGCAGTGGTGGCGGCCGCCGCATTGGCGATTGCGGTTACTGTAGGCACCTTGGGAACGGGAAGTGTTGTCGGCGGAGTTATTATAGCCGGGACTATCGGTGCGGCAGGCAGTATGTTTTCTCAAACGGTAATAGAGAACAAAACTTTTTCCGAGGTTAATTATTTGCAAGTGGCAATGAGCGGAGTGTCGAGTGCTTTAACTGCCATTCCCGGGGTGGGGTATAGAGGCGGAATTGCAATATCTGGGGTAGCAGGATACATCAGTGCACGCATTGAAGGTGAAGACATTATTGATGCTGCATTAGAAGCGGCAAAAAGTGCAGGAATTACGGCGATTGCGGGAGGTATAACTCGTGGAATCGGTTTGGGGAAAATATCGAAAATAGGTAAGGGAAACTATGCGGGTAAAAAAGTATTCCTTAATCATTCCGGAATAGAAAAACTGTCTTCTTTTAATCCTGCGGCCAACAAAGCGCAAAGTTTATTAGGGTATATATATAAGCAATTAGGTGCCAAAGGGCTTTCGCAATTGGCAAATGATACTGCCGGGACAGTAGTTAATACCATAGCGGATATTATTTCCTCGATAATTCCTTAGGAGGAAATAGAATGTTTGAAAAAATATCAGGCAAACGTTTAAGCCGATTGTTTTTATGGAAATATTTCTGTCAGTTCTTTATTGATCCGTTATGTTTATCAGTTTGTGCGTGTGCAATATGCTTGGTTGTACTGAGCATAAAAAATGGATTTTTTGTGGCAGTAAAGGAAATGTTTGGAAATAGCGGGAATCTAAATGACTTACAGGCAATTACAATGGTAATGTATATCACTAATTTAGTAAATGCATTGTCAGTAATTACAAGCATTAAGCTCCTCATTGACATTATGCAATTTCATGAAATAGAGATAACCACAAAAATCACAAAATTATTTCCTTGTATTGAGTTGCAGGGGTTAAGACAAAAGAAGCGATTTGCATGCGATACCTTTTCAAAGAAAAAAAACGTTGAGATCTATGTCTATGACGAAGCAGGTAAAAAATACCGTTTTTTTTGGAATGAAAATTATGGCGGAAGCAGTGAAGAGGTAGAACGCGTACTTTTGGAGGGTGTAACGGTGAAAATTAAGTATTTAAAGTATTCAAAAATTATAGTCGCCTGTGAAATATTAAACGATGAGGCCTAAACGCAAGAAAGTCTGTAAAGACATATCTGTATTTTCACTATCCGTTTCATAAAAAGATATTGCATTAAAACACTCCAATATCGCTTTGCGCAGCATTACTTAATTTTGATTAGTGCAATGCAGAAAAGATTGCAACTGTAAATGTAAGAAATTGTAATAAAATTCGTCTTGCCGAAGGAGTTTATGGAAGGAAATGATAGAATTTAAAGGTGAATTATCCAATGAATGCAAAAAATATTTGATTAAAACATCATGGCAAATAGGTTTATTTGTTGTAGTCGCAGTATGTATTCCGTTCGTTATATTATCAATTGAAAATGACTGAATATTATGATACAGATATGAACGGTATGGTCAATCGGAAGTCGGCGCTGAACTCGGCATCGGCAGGGGAAAGATAACCCACCGCAAAACGAACAGCCGCAAAAGGTATCGCTCTCTCCGCAGTACATATTGATTTTAACTTAAGAGGCAGTAAGGCGTGAGCTTGTCTATGACGAGTGCGTCGGCGCTACGCGCCGCCGCAGCCAAGCTCACGCCTTACTTTAACTAAAACGTAACCGCTTAAACGGCACGATCAAACCGCTTGTTTCAAAACGGACGTCACAAGAAAAAACGCTGCTACAGAAAAGCCCGCCGCGAAAAGGCGTCCGCGCTGACCCGCTGGCGGACGGC
>ERZ827181.1861-NODE-1861-length-20644-cov-3.056438_pt1 | contig 20644 bp, 20 predicted proteins | sample MGYA00519778_ERZ827181 | MGnify/ENA primary metagenome ERZ827181 (study PRJEB31778, sample SAMEA3449273) | human gut metagenome | biome: human gut; feature: human-associated habitat; material: faeces | place: United Kingdom | collected 2010/2012 ...
TTCCCGCCCGCAGCGGTTTTTTTGGAACCGCTGCGGGCGGGCCTCCTGATCTCCAATGCGCCTCTTTCCGACGTCTGTGGAGGGCCTTTTTCCGCGCCTCCCTTGTGAGGGGAAGGTTGCCCGCAGAGGCTGCCTCCGGGCGCGATGCTCCGTGGGCCGGGTTTCCGCCCGTGCCCCGTATGAAGGCTGTCCCCGCGCGGCGCTTCCCATCCAAGCCAACCTGACGTGCGGCGCCGCTCCTCCATCAAAAGCCGTAACAGGCTGCCTCTGAAGGATATGTTATGCCCAATTGCACCTTTCACATCGTGGATGCGTTTACTGCGGTGCCATTTACCGGCAACCCCTGCGCCGTGGTGACGGACGCCGACGGCATCGAGCCCGCCGACATGCTGCGCATCGCGCGCGAGACCAACGCCCCGGAAACGGCGTTCGTGTTGGCCTCCGACAAGGCGGACGTGCGTGTCCGCTATTTCATGCCGCGCGGGGAAATCCCCTTTGCGGGGCATCCCACCATTGCCACGGGGCACCTTTTGCGGGAACTGGGCGTGCTCAAGCCGGGCACCGCGCGGTTCGAGTTCGCCATCGGCGTGCTGCCCGTGGACATCCGCCCCGACAGGGTGATCATGACCCAGCCCCCCGCCGTCCCGGACACGTGCGCCGACGCCGGGACAACGGCCCAAGCGCTCGGGCTTCAGGCTTCCGATCTCCGGGAAGGGCTTCCGTGCCAGCTCATGCGGGGGGGCGTCAGCTTCCTGATGGTTCCCGTCCGGGAGCTTGCGGCGCTCCGGCGGATCAACATGGACAGGCCCGCCCTCAAAGCTGTTTTGGCGCCCCTCGGCGTGTCGGCGGCGTACGTGTTCGCCCCCGAAGGCGTGGAGCCTGAAACGGATGTGCACGCCCGGCTCATCGATCCGGACAACGCCGGGGAAGATCCTTTCACCGGATCGGCCGCCGGGTGCATGGCTTCCTACATGCACGCGCACGGGCTGTGTTCCGGGACGCGCATCCGGCTTGAGCAGGGCCATATCCTCGACCGCCCGGGAACCGGGGAACTGGAACTGATCCTTGCTTCCGATAGCGGGAAGCTCGATGCCGTGCGCCTCGGCGGAACGGCGGTGAGCTCCGCCAGCGGCACGCTCCGCTGGTAAAGGCACGAAGCCAACGGCGCCATCCGAAAGGCACGATAACGCATCAGGGGAGCTTCCTTCAGGAAAGCTCCCCTTCATTATGCCTGCCCGCGGGGAGGCCATCCCATTTTTTTTTCGTGTCCGCCTCTCACGACCAAAGCTGTTTTAAGGGCATCAGCCTTTGCGCCATGCGCCGATCAGCCTTTCAAAAGGCCCCATGAGGCTGGCGAAGCGGGTTTCGGCATCCGCGCCGAAGGAACCGGGGCGGATGCTGGCGAGGATGAGGATGGCGTGCAGGCCCTGCTCCGTATAGAACGGTTTGGCGAAATAGGAGCGGATGCCGTGGGGGGCGAACAGCACCCAGTCGATGGACTTGATGCTGTCCAGCGTATCCTCCACGGTGAGCGAGCGCAGGCCGAAGCGTTCGATGTCCTGTGCGATGGTGCCTTCGTAGGCGTGTTCCGCCCCCCAGCGCAGCTCGCGGAAGGCGGGGCCCGCGCCGTACACGACGACCTGCCCCTTGTGGGACTGGATGTCGGAAAAAAGGAGGCCGTCCAGCTCTCCGGCGTAGGGGGCGAAAAGGCTTTCCAGCCCCTCGCGGAGCGGGCGGGGCGCGGTTTGGGCGTCTTCCTCGGAAGGCGGGCAGGCCGCGCTTTTCCGGTTTTCGGGGATGTTCAGGAGCGCCACGCGCACGACCCGCCCTTCCCCCGCGCCGCCGCAGGGGGTGAGGCGTACCTTGGCGCTGAACAGGCCGCGCTGGGCGTTGCTGAACGTGAGCGTGCCCGCCCACGCGTCGTTGGCAAGGGCTTTGTTCCCGGCTTCAAGCAGCTTTTCGGCAAGCCCGCCGGGGGCGATATCGGCGAGGCCCAGGGTGTTGGGATCGCGGGATGCCGCCGCGAACAGGCTGCGGGCCGCGTCGTTGATGATCAGCAGCCCGCGCGTGGGGATGTCGAGCGCGAAGACGGGATAGCCGATGCCGCCGATGTCCATCTGGCAGGTCCCGGGCCGCCCGTCCGCCGAATACGCCGCCGGGAGGAAGGCTTCCTTGAGGAACCCGTAATAGAGCGTGTCGTTTTCGCCGGGCCAGCCTTGCAGGATGTACGTCCCGTTGCCGTTCGTCAGCCGGAAGGTGACGGCGGCGGGGCGGCGGGCGGTGAGCATGTCCCAGAATTCCATGAGCAGGGCGTGATCCTCGCGCCGTACGGCTTTTTTCCGGTAACGGGCGTCCTTGAGCAGGCGCGGCACGTCGAGGCCGGGGATGCTCCAGCGGTTGAAGACCTTGAGGCGGGAATGGGGGATGTCGATGCTCCAGATCAGGCCGGGAAATCCGGCGATCCACGGGGAAAACTGCTGCATGCGAAGCTCCGGTGTTTGGGGCATTGTGATGGATTTCGAAAGAAAGGCAAGAGCTGGCCGAGGGGGGATCGGGGCGCCGGGCTTCCCGGGGAGCTGCCGGAGGGGAAGGAAGAGGTGGGAGGCCGGATAGTATTGGTTCATCCAATTGGGCGCATACCCGGCAAAAAGGCCTGTTAGAGCCCGAAAAGGAGGCCTTCCGGTAGGCAAAAGGGGCCGCATGGCCGTCTTTTTTGGTTTCCAGCGGCTATCTGGTCCAACCACTTTTACCGTTGAAGGCATGTAAAAACAATGCGTTGTATGCATATAGCGCAATTTTGAAAAAAGAGTTGATCGGATTTGCCGGGGGCCCGTATGCTGAAGCCATGAGAATCATTCCATAGCCGTTCCCACAACAGCGGGCAAGGACTGCATGGACAAGCAGGAATGCATAGAACGACAGCTGGAAAGCGCTCTCTTGGAAGGCCGCTGGGGGGTGTTTGAGCGCCTCCCGTCCGAACGCGGCCTCGCCGAGGCTTTCGGCGTGAACCGGGCCACGGTGCGCGCGGCGCTGCGGGCGCTGGCGGGCCGGGGCATCCTTGAAACGCGGCGCGGCAGCGGGACCGTGGTCCGGGCCCTGCCGGGCGATGCGCGCCATGCCGCCGGGACGTTCGCGGATTATCTCGCCGCGTTCCGCATCCTCATGCCGCCTCTGGTGGCCGCGTCCCTGCCCGCCGTGTCCCCGTCCGTGATTCTCGAACTGGAGCGTTTGCTCCCCTCCGCCGGAGCCTCGCTCCGCAACGGAGACATGAAGACCTTTATCCAAGCGCAGATCCGCTTTTTTTCCATATTGATCCGAGTATTGGGCAATCCGCGCCTCGAGGACGCGGCCAGCCGCGTCCTGCCTGACGGTCTGGCGCTGGCGCGGCTGCTGCAGGAGTGCACGCTGCCCCAGTGCGAGAACGTGTTCGCGCAGCTGGCGCGGCTGTTGAGCGCCCTGCGCCACGCCGACGCCGGGGCCGCAGCCAAGGCCGTGGAGGGGTATGCCACCATCCTGCTGGCCTTGCAGGAGGCGCGATGAGCCGTATGAGCCGCCGTGCCTTTCTCGGGTTCCGGTTCTCCGAGGAGGATGCCGGGACGCGGGACGTGCCGGGAGGGGTTCCCCCGGAAACGCCCCTGCCCCCGGAATTCAGCCCGGCGATGCTGCGGGCCGAGGCCGAGCGGCTCGGGCTGGACCCGGATCGGATAGGAGCCGGGGAACTTGCCTCGGCGGTTATGCGCGCCATGTATGCCCGCGCTCCGGAAGGGGCAGGGCGGACCGGATAAGGGAGCTCCGCAAGGGCGGGGCGCAAGTCATGCATCCGAGGAGGATAACGATGTCAGGACAGCAACAGATTCCCTATCTTGAGGAACGCAAGCTCATCAAGCGATGGAGCGGCCCGTGGCCCATGTTGGCGAACATGGCGTTCACCCTGCTGATTTTCGCCGTGACGTGGTGGGTGTTTCAGGACCCGCGCGGGATCATGCGTTTCTACACGCCGTATGTCGGCTACAACTATTGCCGCTGGTGGCTGATCATCCTGATCTGGATGGCCTACATTTTCGACTTCTGGCCGTTCCGGCGCGACTGGGTACGCAGCGCCCACCCGCTCCAGAAGGGGCTCGTGCTGGCGCTGGTGTCCGTGGGCATCATGATCGCCATGATCCACGGCTTCTTCGAGGGCGTGCTCGGCAACCTCGCCTTCGCCTATTTCAACCCGGCGCAGCTCCAGAAGCTCGGCCTCACCGACTTCTACTCGACGGAATACGCGGCGCAGGCCTGCATGATGTTCGCGGTCATCGCCTCGTGGATCAGCCCGGCGTGGCTCGTGGCGCTCGAGGGCCAGCCGTGGGCGGGGCTTTCCCAGCCCGTGCGCGGGTTCAGCATCTGGCTCGGCACGTTCTGCCTCAGCCTGCTCATCTATTTCATGACCATGCACAACCACATGGGCATCCTGTATTACCCGTGGCAGTACTTCACCGCCATCTGCCCGCCGTATTGGGAGCATTTCGCGGAAACCGTGTCCGCCAACTTCCACGTGGCGTGGATCATGTGCTGCACCGTGGTGGTGTGGTTCATGGAAGGCATCTGGGAGCGCTTCCCGTTCACCATGATCAAGACCCCGTGGCTGCGCCGTCTGGCCCTGTTCTTCGGGATCATCGCCATCTCGTGGGCGCTGTGCATGTTCTTCTGGTACATGCAGGAGCTCGTGTGGGGCGACGCCATCCGCGGACACCGCCGCGACGCGGCCCCCGACTGGCGCTGGCTGCATGTGGGCGAGACGGCTATCTTCTTCCTCGTCCCGGCCCTGTTCCTCCAGTTCTACTGCGGCAACTGGCCCAACCGCTTCAGCACGCCGATCAACGTGCTCGTCCGTTCCCTGCTGGTGACGCTCGGCGGCATCGCGATCTACTGCCTCTACTACAAGTACGCCCATTTCGTGCTCGGCACCCAGAAGGGCTTCTCGCACCCGCAGCAGTTCCCCATGATCCCCATGATCTGGCTGATCAACATCTGGCTGATCAACTGGTGGTTCATGGACGGCTGGCCGGGCTGGCGGCGCGAATTCAAGACCGCCGAGGACTTCGCCGCCGAGGAGCGCCATCTGGCCGCCAACGCCGCTTGGAACCCCGCCATGCTGCCCGGCGTGATCATCGGCCTCGTCGTGGGCGTGATCGCCTACTTCGCCATCGTGGCCCTGCTGCCCCTGGCGAGCGCAACTTTCACTCTGGTTCAATAGGAGGGACGATATGGACAGACGCGAATTCATGAAGGGCGCCGCGCTCGGCGTGGGCGCGGGCGTGCTCGGCTCCATGGGTCTGTACTCGTATTCGCCGCTCCGCAGGGCCTTCCTTCCCGAAGTGAAGCGCGGCACGGCGGACATCGGGGTGTGCAAGTCGGTCAAGGTCACCAACATCTCCGAGACGAGCTGGTTCGACAACGGCATCTTTATGAACGACGTGACCGGCGCGGGCGGGCTGCTCGTGGACCAGTACACCTTCAACTGGGCGCCCTTCGGCAACGGCAAGGGCGTGGGCAAGGGGACGTTCGAGGAGGGCCTCAAGCGGATCAAGCACCTCCTGCCGCACAAGATCGACGAGGCGTGGGCCATCGCCAAGGAAAACTGCGTCCATGCCGACAACGCGGGCGGCTACTCCTGCCTCGTCGAGATCGAGAGCATGGAAGGCGAGACAACCCGTTACCTGTTCGATACCGGGTGGAATTACGACTGGATGGACACGTGCTTCAAGCGCGAGGGCATCGACGTCATGCTTGCCGACAACAAGATCGACGCCTTCATCCAGACCCATGAGCACATGGACCACTACTGGGGCTTCCCCGTGGTCACCAAGTACAATCCCAACATCCACGTCTACACGCCCAACACCTTCTACCCGGCGGGCAAGGAATACCTGAAGGCCTGCGGGCATGTGGGCAAGTGGACGGAAGTGCCGAAGGGCCTGCACACGCTCCAGCCCGGCGTGGCGCTCTATCAGTTCGACTGCCCGATCATCTTCAAGGTGTTCGGCGAGATGTCGCTGTACTGCAACGTCAAGGACGTGGGCTTGGTGAGCATCACCGGCTGCTGCCATCAGGGGATCATCCTCTTCGCGGACACGGCCTACAAGGAGCTTGCCTACGAGAAGGATCAGTTCTACGGCCTGTACGGCGGGCTGCATATCTCGCCCTTCGACGACTGGGACCCGAAGTACGACGACCTCGTCATCGGGCTCAAGAAGTGGAACCTCCAGCAGGTCGGCTGCAACCACTGCACGGGCCTCATCACCGCCCAGAAGTTCGTGGACGCGGGCTATCCGGTGGTGAAGGGCACGGCCCGGTTCCGCTCCAAGACCACCAACTACCTCGGCAACGGCGACGTCATCAAGTTCCCCGCCTAAGATGAGAAGGTATTGGGGAAGGGAGGGAAAACGCCTCTGAAGAAAGGGCCGCGCTTTTCCCTCCCTTCCCCAAACCCGCCGGCGCGGAGCCCGTCCCTCCATTTCCCAAGGTTTTTTTGTATCGGCTCCCTGTTCGCGTGCGTTTTTACTTGCTGAAATGGTGTTCTCGTTCCGTTTTCCCATTCGGTTTGTGTCTGGTTGTTGCCTGTTTCATCCGCCGCTTTTGGCGTGGATCGCCTTTGAAAGAATGCCGTTTCAAAACGGAACGGCTTAGCCCATGACGGGGCGGGGCCGTGTCCCACGGGACGGGCTCCGTCCCGGCCCCGGAGCCCGCGATGCGACTTGAAACACTCCTTCCCCGGCCCCTCGACCCCTGCGGCGGGTCCGAGTGCGCCACGCTCATGGGGGCCCTCATCGCCGCCATCCATCTGGATCGCCGCCGCGCCCGCGCGCTGGGCTGGCGGGGGGTGCGCCCCTCCGGTTCGCTGCTGCCCGCATGGACCTGCCGCGTGGCCGGGAGCGGGCTCGTGTTCGGGCTGGTCTTCTTCGGCGAGGACGCGGACGGAGGCGCACTGCGCGGCACGTTCGCGGCCTACGCCTTCCCGCTCCCTGACGACCCCCTTCTTGAGGTTTTTCCGCTGGAAGCCCTGCGCCTTGCCGTGGACCCCGGCTACGGCGACCGCATCCGGGCGCTTTCGGAGCACGCCGAAACGCTCTCCCCATTCCGGATCGGCACGGTTTCGCTGCGGGCCGCCGTCGACGGCTCCGGGCTGTCCCTGACCCTGTCCGCCCCGGCCCGCCTGCGCATGGCGGCGCTGGACGGCGTGGCGACTTTTTCCGGCGGGCAGCGCTGGCTCGTGGAGCCGGGCGGCTGGGAAACGGACGTGCCCGCCTTCCGGCTGCTCCTGCGCCCGTTCGCGGCCTTGTCGGCCACGGCCGAAAGCCTGCTTGGGGACCCCGCCCGCGTATCGCTGGACGGCGAGGCGGCCCCGATCCCCGGTTTCGACGCCGCCGGGAACATCCGGCACATCCCCGGCGGGACAGGGCGGGAACTCCGGCTCACGGCGGCGTTCGGCAGCGCCGGAGCCCAAGGGCGTCCCCTCGCCCGCCTGCCCCTGCGCCACAAGCCGCTTGAGGAGGAATCCGGCCTGCCCGTGCTGCACATCCTCACCGGCTTTCTCGGCTCGGGCAAAACCACATTCCTGCGGCAATGGCTGGATTTCCTGCACGGGCGTGAGCGCTATACGGGCGTCATCCAAAATGAATTCGGAGAAATCGGGCTTGACGCGGCGCTTCTGCGCGGCGAAACCCAGGTGGAGGCGCTCGATGAGGGGTGCGTGTGCTGTTCGCTGGCGGACAGCCTGCGTCCGGGGCTGCTGCGGCTCATCGGGGACATGCCCGCCGAGCAGTTCATATTGGAAACTACGGGGCTGGCGAACCCCGCCAACGTCATGGAAGCGCTGTCCGAGCTGCGCGACATCGTGCAGCCCGGCCTTGTGATCACGGTGGCGGACGCCCTTGATCTGTGCCGTTCGGAAGGGGACATTGCGGGCATCCGCCGGGCGCAGGCGGCACGGGCGGACGTGATCATCCTGAACAAGGCCGACACCGTGGAGCCCGCCGCGCTTGAGGCGTTGGCGGAACGGCTGCGGGCGCTGAACCGTCAGGCGCTGATCCTGCCCGCGCGCCACGGGGCCGTCGCCTTCGCGGAGCTGGACGCCTTCTATGCGGACTGGGCGGATCGCCGGGGCACGCCGTTGCCGTCGCATCGGCCAGCCCTGCCGCGTTTCGGCGAAACAGTGACCCACGCCGATGAGGGGTTTGTCTCGGCTGCGCTCCGCCTGTCCGCCCCGCTGGACGAGGCCGCGCTCCTGGCGTTGCTGGACAGCGCCGGGCCGGGGCTGTGCCGGGCCAAGGGCGTCGTGGATCTGCGGCTGGACGGCGGCGTGACGGTGCCCGCGACGGTGCAGTACGCCGCCGGGCGGCTGGGCTTCGAGCCCGCCCCGGAAGGCGAGGAGCGCTATCTGGTGTTCATCGGCACGGATATTTCCCTGCCGGAAGCGCCGTCTTCGTAAAGGAGGAGCTTGTGGGGCTGATCGAATTGGGCGGCTGGATGATGTGGCCGCTGTTGGCCGTCTCGGTGGCGGCGCTGGCGATTGTCGTCGAGCGGGCGCTGGTGTTCATGGGATGTCCGTTCCCGGACTCCCGTTTTCCCGGCCTCGTGCTGGAGGCGATGCGCACGGGCGACGTGCGGCCTCTGGCGGCCCGGCTGGAGGCCGTCCCCTCCCTGCGGGACTTCGCGGCGCTCCTGGGCTCGCCCCTTCCGAACCGTGAAGCCGCCTTGCGCCTCGCCGGGGAGACGGTGCTGGAACGGCTGGAAGCGCGGCTTTCCCTGCTGTCCGTGCTGGCGCGGCTGGCCCCGCTCATGGGGCTGCTCGGGACCATCCTCGGGATGATCACGACCTTCTCGCGCATCGCCGAGGCCCGCTCGGGCGTGGACATGTCCCTGCTCGCCGGGGGGATCTGGCAGGCCCTGCTGACCACGGCGGCGGGGCTGTGCATCGCCATTCCCGCGCTGTTTTTCCTGTCCTGCTTTCAAGGCAAGGTGCGCCGCGTGGCCGACGCCCTGAACAAGGCCGGAAACGCGGCTCTGCTGGCCGACGGCGGACCGGGCATCACCGTTCGGGCCGGGGCGGAACCGCTTCAGCCCGGAGACATTCCCCGTGGGGGCGGCACGGCGGAAGGGGCCTCTTGCCCGGAATCGCCGGAACCTCGCGGCAGCGCTCCGGAGGGCCGGGAAGCCCCGCAATGCCGGGATAACGCCGGGGAAGGGCTGCCGGACGGAGGGCGATCATGCTGAACCTGCGGCCCAAGGCGGCGCGGGACGACGAGCCGGATCTCACGCCGCTCATCGATATGGTCTTCATCCTTTTGATTTTCTTCATCCTCGCCGCGTCGTTCGCGGTGCGGGGCATCGACCTCGACCTGCCTCCGGCGCACAGCGGGCAGGCGCTTTCCGGGCGCGTGGTGGAAATCCGGCTGCTCAGGGACGGCTCGTTCCTGTGCGAGGGCATACCCGTGGCCCGCGCCGACATCCGCGCGAAGCTGCAAAGCCTCGTGCGGGACTTCCGGGCGCGCCCCGGACAGCTTGTGCTCAAGGCCGCGCCCGACGCGCCGGTGGAGGCGCTGGTCTTCATTGTGGACGAGGTGCGGATGCAGGGCGGGGAAAAGCTGCTCATCGCCACGGCCCAGCCCGACGAGGCGGGCCGCCCATGACGGAAAAGGAATGCCTCGCCGCCGGGATCGCCGTGTCCCTGTTCGCGCATTTCGCGCTGCTGATCGCCCCGAGGCCGCCCGATCCCGAGCCGTCCTTCACCACCGTTGTCCAGATGGACATGGCGTCCCCGGCAGTGACAACGAGCCGGGAGAAGGGCATCGGCATAGCCGCCGCCAGCCCGCGCGACATGGACAAGGCTGATGCCGCCGACCGCAAGCGGCAGGCCTTCCTGCGCTACCTCGACGACATCGACGAGGCCGTGCACGCCCGGCGTCTGGACGGCGGTGAAACCGGGCTCATCGGCGTTGCCGAATATATGTTCACCGTCCGGCCCGACGGGACGTTCACCGATCCCGTGCTCCGCGCATCCTCAGGATCGCCGCAGCTCGACGCCTCGGCGCGCCGGGCCGTCCTCGCCGCCAGCGGCAAAGTGCGCCGCCCCGCCATCATCGGAACGGAACCCATCCCCGTCATTCTGCACGTCAAATACCAATACGGCCTCCGCTGATCGCGCCACCGCCCGGCAATCCAGCGGGATCGCACGGAGAGGGCAGGGTGGGGTTGACGGTGTAATGCCGTTTTCAGGTACGTTCCAGCGCGGTTGCTTCTCTCTCTCTCTCTCTCTCTCTCTCTCTCTCTCTCTCTTCATTTCTTCGTCATCATCTTTTTCGCTTTCTTCATGCCCCACTGGATGCCCCCGTTGGGCATTGGAGGGCTTCGTGGGATCTTGAAAATATATTGCTATTTCTAAGATAGAGTAATTATACGATATTTTATAAAGATTACGGTTCGGATCGCTGCGTTTTTTCGTCATGCGGGAGCCGAGGCCCTTGACATGATTATAACGGGACAGTACTGTCCAGTCATCATATTTTGGCATTGAGTTCCATAATGTGGAACTTGAGGGGCCGAATCTTCCTTCCTCAAAGCCTTCCGCCCGGCGTCCCCGGCCCTTTCGGAGACGGGATCGCAAGCCCCCTTTATGGCGGGCACTGGGGCGTTCCAACGCATATTCATTTTTTGGAACATAATTCCAAAATAGGTTCATCCTGTGGCTGTTCATCACTTCAACCAGCAAGGAGAGCGAAATGAAACTTGGAAAGGCGTTCAGGAACATTGCCGTATTGGGAGCGTTGGCAGCACTTCTAGGGGGATTCCCGGCGCAGGCCGCCGAGTATCCCACGAAGGAAATCCGTATCATCCAGCCGTATCCTTCCGGCGGCTTCAACGATGTCGTCACCCGCAAGATGGCGGAAGTCATCGCACAGGATCAATTGCTTTCCAAAGATATTCTGGCTGTAGCCATCACCGGGGCCAATACCCGCAACGCGCTGCAGACCGTTCTGGACGCCGCGCCGGACGGCTACACCCTGCTCATGCACCATACCGCGCTCGTGGCGACTAAGGTTTCCGGACAGTTGCCCATCGGCTACACGGATTTTGAAATGCTCGGCGGCCTGTGTGCCGGGCCCATCGCCATCGACGTGATGAAGGACTCCCCGTGGAAGAACGTGCAGGAGATGATCGCCGACGTGAAGGCGCATCCCGGCAAGTATACGATTGCCCTGCCGGGCACGGGCGGCACGGCGCACATCGCCACGCTGCACTTCCTGAAGCTGGCCGGCATCCCGGTCAATGCCTTCCGGTATCTCCCCCTCAGCGGCGGGGCCGAAACCATGAAGGCTCTGCTCGGCAAGAAGGTCGACATCCGCTGCGCAACGGCCGCCGACTCCATGCGGGCCTGTCTCGGCGGCGACGTACGCGCGCTGGTCGTTTTGACCCACTTGAGCCTGCCCGCCTTCAAGGGCGTCCCCACGCTCAAGGACATGGGCCTTCCCGATTCCCTCCATATCCGTATGGGCCTGTTCGCCCCCAAGGGAACCCCGCAGGACGTGAAGGACAAGTGGACGGCCATCCTCAAGACCGTGACAGAGGATGAAGGTTTTAAGGCCTTCATGGACGAGCGCGGTTCCCCGGCCCAGTTCTCGACGCCCGCGGAATGGGCGAAGATCTACGAAAGCGACACGCGGCTTGTGACCGACATCCTCAATGCCCAGCAATAGCCGGGGCGTCCGGGGCGGACCCCGCCCCGGACCGTTTCCCGCCGTGCACAAGGAACCATACGGAGCTGCGCGTATGACTGAACAAACCGTTCCTCGGGGCACCGGTCTGGGGATTGCCGCCGAACTGGCCTTTTCCCTGCTGCTGATAGCCTTCGGCTGTCTGTGCATCGATACGACCGTGCCTGAAGTCATCAATTTTATGGTGGTGGAATACCTCGACTCCGCCCTCTACTCGCAAATCGTCGGCGCCATGCTTGTCTGTTCGGGGCTGTATCAGGGGGTTATGGCCGTCAGGCGGCGCGCCGAGCCGCGTTTCGTCCCCTTGAGTATGCTGCTCGGGCTCGTCATGACGGCCATCTATATCTTGGGGTTCGCCTATGTGGGGTTCTACGTCTCCACGTTCGTGTTCCTGTTCGGCTATTCGCTGCTCATCGAGCCGCCGGACGAACGGAACGTCGTGAGCAAGGCCTTGTTCGCCTTTATCTCCGTAGCCGTCCTCTATGGCCTGTTTTCCGTATTCAAGATTTATCTCCCCACAACATGGCTGTTCTGACGCCGCGCGTCGACCCGCAACGTCGAAGGAGCCTTTATGACCGATCTCGTCAATGCGTTTATGGGAGTTTTCGATCCGGTTTCCTTCGCCCTCATCACCGGGGGCACCATCTTCGGCATCATCTTCGGGGCCATCCCCGGCCTGACGGCGACGCTCGCCGTCATCCTGCTCATCCCGCTGAGCTACGGCCTCGAACCCACGCAGGGCATTAGTATGCTCGTCGGCGTGTACATCGGCGGCATTTCCGGCGGGGTGGTGGCCGCCGTGCTGCTCGGTATGCCGGGCACGCCATCCTCGATGGTGACCGTGCTCGATGGGTTCGCGCTAGCCAAGCAGGGACGGGCGGGCAAGGCCCTTGGCGCGGGCGTCACCGCCAACCTCGCGGGCAGCTTCATCGGCTGGCTTTTCCTCATCGCGCTGGCCCCGCAGGTGGCGCGGTTCGCGCTGGAATTCGGGCCCATCGAAAACACGGCGGTCCTGCTGTTCGGGTTCACGGCGGTCATCAGCCTTTCCGGCGGCTCCATCACCAAAGGGATCTGCATGACCGCGCTCGGCATGGCTTTCTCCACGGTGGGCGTGGACCCCATCAGCAGCATGGAGCGCAACACCCTCGGCTTTTCCGTCCTGACCAACGGCATCAGCCAGATGCCCGCCATGATCGGCCTGTTCGTGGTCGCGCAGGCGTTCGCCGAGATGGATACCCTATCCGAGCGGTTCATCATCGCGGCGAGCAGGCTGACCGACCGGTTCATGTCACTGACGGAACTTCGTGCGTCGCTGCCCAACTTCATCCGTTCCGGGCTCATCGGCACGGCCATCGGCATTCTGCCGGGCATCGGCGGGACGCTGGCCAGCGTGGTGGCCTATGATCAGCAAAAGAGGGCGGCCAAGCATCCCGAAAACTACGGGCGGGGCGAGCTTCAGGGCATCATCGCCTCCGAGACGGCGAACAACGCCACCATCGGCGGCGCGCTGATCCCTTTCCTCGCGCTCGGCATCCCCGGCGACACCGTGACGGCCGCGCTGCTCGGCGGCCTGCAGATCCACGGGCTCGATCCGGGCCCCATCCTGTTCAGCCGCCACATGGACATGGTGTACGGCGTATTCGTGGCGTTCATCCTCTCCTGCGTGGTCATGTACGTGTTCATGCAGTTCGTGGGGACCTACGTGTTCCCCGTCGCCCTGCGCCTCCAGAAGAAGTACATCCTGCCGCTCGTCATGGTGATGAGCCTGATCGGCTGCTACAACATGGAATATTCCATGATGGCGGTCTGGGTGGCTCTGGCTTTCGGCGTTCTGGGCTATGTGCTGAAGAAGTTCCGGTATCCGCTCATGCCGCTGATCATAGGACTCATCCTTGGCCCCATGTTCGAACGGGAACTCCGTCTGGCCTGCATTCAGGCGGGGGGGAGCTTCGCGGAATTTCTTTCCAGCCCCATCGCGCTCGTGTTTTTGGCCCTGACGGTCCTTTCTCTGGCGGTCGCCCTGCGAAAGGGCGCGCTCCTCAGAAAGGGCTAATTACACCATACAAAGTAGGGAGTTGCACATGTTCAAGGTGGTATGCGTCGGCGCCTTTCACCGGAAGGGGATCGAACTGCTGGAATCCCGGCCGGATCTGGTGACCTACGAAGTGTTGACGGATTTGTCCCCCGAAAACGTCGCCCGCGGCGTGGCCGGGGCGGACGCCGTGGTGGTCCGCACAACCCCGCTTCCGCGGGAAACGCTGGAGCGCGCCGATCACCTGCGGATCGTGTCGCGGCACGGCGTGGGGACGGACAATGTGGACGTGGCCTATTTGTCCTCGCGGAAAATCCCTATGGCCATCGCCATCGACTCCAACGTGGGGTCCGTGGCCGAACACACGCTCATGATGCTGCTGGCGCTGGCCAAGGATGCGATGGCGGGTGACCGGGCTACGCGATCCGGGGATTTCGCCTGGCGAGATCGGCGGACGGCGTCGGACGTGGCGGGCAAGTCGGCGCTGATCATGGGGTTTGGGCGCATCGGGCAGCGCGTGGGCGCGTTGTGCCGGGCGCTGGGGCTGCGTGTTGCGGCTTTTGACCCGTACATGGAGCGGAGCCCCGTGGAAGGGGTGGAAATGGTGAAGGATTTCCGTGCTATCCTGCCGGAAACCGATTTCCTGTGCCTCCATCTGCCGTCCACGCCGGAAACGCGGGACTTGATCGGTGCGGGCGAGTTGGCTCTGCTCAAACGGGGAGCCTTCGTGCTCAACTGCGCGCGCGGAGGAATCGTTGACGAGGACGTGCTGTGCGATGCGCTGGAGAGCGGGCATCTCGGCGGCGCGGGACTCGACGTTTTCGCCAAGGAGCCGCCGGATACGGCGCACCGCCTGTTCCGGCAGGAGAAGGTTCTCCTGAGCCCCCACAACGCGGCGCTGACCGAGGAATGCGCCATACGCATGGCTACGCAGGCCGTGCAGAACGTCCTCGACTGTCTTGACGGAAAACTCCAGCCCCGCGTGGTGATGAACCGCCGCGAGATCGGCATGGCCTGATTTTTTCCTTGCAAATAGTGCTGGTTGTGAAGCGACCCATTGGGGCCGTATCCGTTTCTGCGCGCTTTTTTCACCGGGCGCGCCCCTTCCGGCGGCTGTGCCGGAGCCAAGCTTGAGGAGCGAATCATGTTTGATATCCGTGAACGCGTATTGAGAGGGGATTTTGTGGCTGGGACGTGGTGCAGCCTGAACTCGCCCGCCGCCGCCGAGATCACGGGCCTGTGCGGGTTCGATTGGGCTTTGCTGGATTCCGAGCACGCCCCGACCACCACCGCCGGGCTCATGGCGCAGATGCAGGCCCTGAGCCGTTTCCCCACCGCACCCATCGTACGTATCCCGTGGCTGGACAGGGTGGCGATCAAGTGGAGCCTCGACATCGGGGCGGCGGGCATCATGGTGCCCTATGTGGAAACGGAGGAACAGGCGCGGGAGGCGGTGTCGTTCATGCGCTACGCTCCGGAAGGCGTGCGGGGCGTGGCCGGGGCTACGCGGGCTTCGGATTTCGGGTTCGGCTTCAAGGACTATTTTGCGGAATCCAACAAGCGCCTGCTGACCGTGGCCCAGATGGAGACGCAACTTGCCGTGGACAACAGCCGGGCCATCGCGGCGGTGGACGGTGTGGACGTGCTGTTCGTGGGGCCGATGGATCTGAGCGCCAGCCTGAACTTGCCCGAACGGTTCGCGGACCCGGCGTTCATGGATGTTTTGCAGCTCGTTTCCGACAACGCCCGCGCCGAAGGCAAGGCCTGCGGCATCCTGCTGCCGGATGCCACGCTGATCCCGACGCTCAAGGAAATGGGCTATACGTTCGTGGCGGTGTCCTCGGACGTCAATGTGCTGACCAAGCACCTCAAGGCCATTGAGAGGGCCTTACACGGCTAAGAAAGCGAGGGGGGCAGCCCCCCTTGCTTCATCTTATGTCCATTGCTGGTCTGCCGCGTTGTAACCCATGCGGCTGGAAATGAGGGCGGCGGCCTCGACGACCTGTTCCGCGTATTCAAGGATGTCCCTGTCGTGCAGGGGCACGATGATTGTGATGCTGATGGCGGCGATGCACTTGCCGGAAAAATCGAAGATGGGGGCGGCCACGCCGTCCACCTGCGGGTTGGCCTCGTGCCGGTTGACGGCGTACCCGAGTCTGCGGGCCTCTTTCAGGCTTTCCTTGAACTGGGCCACGTCACAGACGGTATTGGGCGTCATGGGCGGCAGGCCGTGGGTTTCGATGAGCCGGTCAAGCTCCTCCTCGGGCAGGTAGGCGAGCTGGCATTTGCCGAGCGCCGTGCAGTAGGCGGGCCGCGTGCTGCCGACGTCCTGCTTGATGGTGATGCGGGGGGCTATCTTTTGGAGGTAGACGATTTCAAAGCCGCTCAGGGTGCAGATGCACACGGTCAGCTTTGTGGCGTCGTACAGGGCTCTGGCAATGCTGTAGCCCGTGGAGGCCACGCTCGTATGCAGGGCCTTGGCCCCGAGGCAGACGATCTGAGAGCCGAGCACATATTCGGAATGGCGGTCGATGGATACGTACTGATGGGCGACCAGACTTTTCAGCAGGCGGTGAACCGTTGTCTTGGACATGCCGGAAAGGTTGACTATCTGAGTCAGGGTCAACGGTTCCCTGCTTTCGCCGATAATATTGAGTATTGTAAATGCTTTGGTGAGGACCTGTACGTGGCCGACCTGTTTATCGAACATGCGGAGCAGACTCCCGGAGCCGTTTGGGTGTGGTGCGCGCCCCAGCGCGCTAGATTCCGGGGCGCCGCCCGGAAAGGCGTCTTTTCGCGGAAACGCCGGAGATGCCCGCCCCGAGGCGGAACGTTTAAAAAGCGATAGAATACAAAACGTTATATACTATACGTATCTTCTTGTAATAGCAAGAAAAACAGTCTTCTTTATAGACCAAGAGCCCACAAAAGTCCAGACCGCCCCGTTTTCCGTCCAGAGTGTCACAGAAAGGGAGGAAGGCCCGATCCGGGGGATGCCTGAGCGAAGGCCCTTCGTGGGATATGTCATGAGCGGGATTCACGCGGAACGGTGGGATTCAGGGCTGCCGGAGGGCCCCACCCCGGAGCGACGAGCGAGCCTTCCGCATCGAATCGGAACACGCCGGATTCGGGAGAGACGCGGCAGTCGGGGCGGGCGGACAGTTCCTCCGCGAGGGCGGCGCTCGCCCAGAACGTGTTCAGGGAGAGGGTGTCTCGAATGTAGGCCAGACGGACGGGGCGTGGCCCCGCGCCGCACGTTTTGATGAGACCGCGCACGGCGGCCTCGTCCGAGGGCATGACAAGAGGGATGGCGGCCGCCTTGAGGCTCGTGCTGGTGATGGCGTTGGCGTAGGTGGACTCGAAATCCGCGCTATCGACCAGACGCTGGGTGACGACATCGGCGTTGCCCATGCCGGTGGCATTGCCTCCGCTCGCTTCGGTCAGTCGCAGGACGCCGAGCCGTGCGGCCTTGAGCCCGCCTGTCTTGTAGGGACTTGGTGAACGTCCGGTAATATTGGGGTCCATGCCCGAACCGGAAATGTCCTTGCCCATGCGGTCGACGAGAAGGACATCCAGATCGTCCACGGGGAGCGACCCCATCCGGGCACGAGCTTCAACAAGCAGGGCTTGGTCACGTTCCAGCAGTCGTTCCGGGAGGACGGCTTCAAGGAGGCAAACCCGATCATGCGCGTTCTCGACCACGGCCAATCCCCCGAGCAGGGACGGCTTGCGCTCCAGCAGGAGCCGGGCCATTTGCGGCATGACCTCCGCGAACCGCCCGAACCCGAGGCTGTGGCAGCAGTCCGCACCGTTGCGCTTGCCGAGGCCGATGACCAGCATTTTGACGAGCCCGCTTTCGTGCGGCCCGGTGAAGGCTGTATGCGGCTTGACCCGGTTGATGACGAACACCCCGTCGGCGGAGGTGGCGTGCGTATCCATATGGACGGGGAGTCCGTTGTCCAGCGTACCGATCACGATCGTATCCATCCCCGCCCGGATCGGGCATCCGGCCGATGCGGCGGTCACGCCCAGATGCTCCAGCACGCGGAGCTGCCCTTCGGCTGTGGCCCCGCCGTGGCTTCCCATGCACGGGACAAGAAAAGGCCGCGCCCCGCGCTCCCTGAACCAGTCCACTGTCGCCCGGACGATCTGTGGCAAACCGGCTATCCCCCGGGAACCTACGCCTATGGCGACTTCCCCGTTGGGCAGGAGGCGTTCCGCCACCCCGGACGCATTCAGAGCGTCACGGACGGAACGGGGAATATCGGAGAGCCCGTCGTCCGGAATGTGGCGGGTAACCCGGTGCAGAAAAGGCAGTTCGATCCCTGTGAGCAGCGAAGTCAATAAGGGCATGGCATCCTCCGCCTACGAAGTTCCATATTATGGAACAAAATTTCTTATAACGGAACACGGAAGTGACTATACCCAATGGCCGGACACATGGCAACACGAAGAAAGGCGGTGGACAGGTTCGGCACAGGGTGCCTCCAATCCTGAACGTTTCGGATGAGGTGCACGAGTGGAATGGTATGGCCGGTTCTGTCCGGGAAAGCTCGGATAGCGTGCACTGGTGCGGACAGGCGTTCCGAGACTTGGCGTGGAAGGCGAACGCCGCATCTGGGGCAAACGGCTAGCTTCGGGCAGGGATGCCTGCTTTGCCGGGGAACGGATGCCGGATGCGCGGCGGGGTGGACGCATCCCCCGTGCAGGAAATCGGTTTGGCGGGTCATGTCTTTTCAGGGGCGGTTGTCCACAATCAAGGAGGACGAGCATGGATCTCAAACTGCAAGGACGGGTGGTTGCGATTACAGGCGGTGCCTCCGGCATTGGCCGGAGCTGCGCGCTGCGTTACTTGGAAGAAGGCTGCCTGGTGGCGGTGTGCGGCCGGAACCGGGCCAAACTGGAGGTGTTCCGGCGCCAGTGCCGTGAGGCCGGGCACGAGGTGCTGTGCGTAGAGGCGGACGTGGCGGACACGGAGGCGCTGGAGAGGTTCGCGGACACGGCGGTGTCTCATTTCGGACGGCTGGACGTATGGTACAACAACGCCGGAATGGGCATCTACAAGCCGCTCATGGACGTCAGCCTTGAAGAATGGGACGGGCTTATGGGGATCAACCTGCGCGGCGTGTTCGCGGGGTCACGGCTGGCCGCCGAGCGTATGCAGCAAGGTGGGGTCATCGTAAACGCCTCGTCGTTCGCGGCCCGGATGCCCGTGGCCGGGAACGGGGCGTATGCCGTATCCAAGTGGGGCGTGGAGGCGCTGACCCGCGTGCTGGCGGCGGAACTGGCGGCACGCGGCATCCGGGTTTTCGCCTACATGCCGGGCATGATCGAAACGGAGCTGACCCGGGGGCGCATTGAAGGCCACCGGGAAACGATGACCAGCCCCATCCCTCTGAACCGGCTCGGCACGCCGGAGGATCTGGCTCCGGTGCTGGTGATGCTGACCTCGGATCTTGCCGGGTACGTGACGGGATGTACCGTGGAAATCAGCGGGGGCAAGTTCTGCGTGCAGAACCCCCATTTCGCATGGGCGGCGGAGAACTGATCCTGTTTTTCTCTGGGGTTGAGTTTATCTTTTTCAACAGCATGTAAAAAAACGGGGCGTCCTCCCAATGCGGATCACCCCGCTTTTTATGGATGTATTCCCCGAACGCGGCGGCCTCACCTTTGCGTTTTTTTGGAGTGTCCCGTTACGCCTGCAACATGCCCTGAATGGCCTTGACCAGAAAGGCCGTATCCGTGCTATGGGCGCGCCCTGATAGCCTTGTGCGAAGTATGCCCGGGTGTTCGCGTAGATGAACGCCAGTTTGCCGGAAGCCCGGCAAGCCGCAATCACCCGGTCGAGAGCCTCGGCAAACCGCGGGGTGGCGAACCGCGCCGGAGCGCCCAGCGCCACGGAAAGATCATACGGCCCGACAAAAATGCCGTCGATGCCGTCCAGAGCGGCGATCTCCTCAATATGTTCCAGCGCTCCGGCTGTTTCGCACTGCGGCATGAGGATCGTGCGCTGGTTCGTGGCGGTGAAATAGTCGCCTATCTGCTTCAGCTCGGGCAGGAACCCGTATTTCGCACTCCGCGAAAAAGCGAATCCGCGCGCTCCCAGAGGGTAATATTTCGCGTATTCCACCAGCCTGCGCGCTTCTTCCACCGATTGCACGTCGGGGATGATGATGCCCCGGGCCCCGAGATCCAGCGCGTGGAGCACGGCGGCGCGCGAGGAATCACGCACGCGCACAAACGCCTCCGCACTGTTGGAGTTCGATGGCGCGGCGACGTGGAACTTCTGGCGAACCATTTCCTGCACAAGTTTTCGGCGGCGCTCGGCAAGCGCGTGCAGGCCATCAATGCCGAAGCGCGGGACCTGCTCTACCGATACCCGTGGCCCGGCAACGTCCGCGAACTCGAAAACTGCATCGAACGCGCCGTGCTGACCGCCACCGACGACTGCATCCACGGTTACAACCTGCCGCCGTCGCTGCAGACCGGCAAGGAATCCGGTTCCGACCTGCTGCCGGAGGGCAAAGCCTCCTTCAACACGCTGGTGGACTCCTACGAGCGCGAATTGATCGTGGAGGCGTTGAAGCGCAATCTCGGCAATATGTCCGCCGCCGCCCGCGACCTCGACCTCTCTCCGCGCGTGATCCACTACAAGATCGGCCGTCTCGGCATCACCCCCGAATGGTATCAGCAGCAGGAGCATTCCGACGGCGACTTTGCCGGATGAACCTGACGGGGGCCTTTGGGCTTGCTCCTGCGACGCGAAGCGTCTTTGGAGTGCGGAGATTCATCTCCGCACTCCAAGTCGCGCGTGAGTTTTATCTTCGACTTTGCATTGCCGCAATAACAGGCATGG
>ERZ827181.1872-NODE-1872-length-20570-cov-3.436071_pt1 | contig 20570 bp, 16 predicted proteins | sample MGYA00519778_ERZ827181 | MGnify/ENA primary metagenome ERZ827181 (study PRJEB31778, sample SAMEA3449273) | human gut metagenome | biome: human gut; feature: human-associated habitat; material: faeces | place: United Kingdom | collected 2010/2012 ...
CGGAGAAGCAGACCGTTAACCTGGCTGTTCTCAAGGGACCCAGCGGCGTGGGCGCTGCCAAGCTCCTGGCCGACAGCGACGCCGGGGAGACCGCCAACGACTATGCCTACAGCATTATGGCCGACAACACCGAGATTGTGGCCGGACTGTCCAGCGGCAGCCTGGACATCGCCGCCGTGGCCTCCAACGTGGCCGCCAACCTCTACAACAAGACCAACGGCGGCATCCAGATCGCCGCCGTCAGCGGCCTGGGGGTCCTCTACATTCTGGAGAACGGGAACACCGTCCAGTCCATGGCCGACCTAAAGGGCCAGACCCTCTACGCCACCGGCCAGGGCGCCAACCCCGAGTACGTCCTCAACTACCTGCTCACCGAGAACGGGGTGGACCCCGCCGAGGTGGACATCCAGTGGAAGACCGCCGACGAGATCTCCGCCCTCATGGTCTCCGGCGAGGCCAGACTGTGCATGATGCCCGTCCCCGCCGCCACCGCCATTGTTGCTGTGGTTTCCGCCGCCACCACCGCCGCCGGACGAACCGCCGAAGTTGCGGTTGAACGCCGTCATGTACTGGGCATAGCCCGTGTCGCCTTTGCCAAAATAGCCGTAATCGCCGTTTGCCATTGTGTTTTCCTCCATCGAAGTGTGTTTTGCTTCTTCTGAGGTCATTTTACCGAAAAAGCTGTCCCATAAACATCTCTTTCAGCATTTCTTGTCATCTCATTTTTCCCGGATTCCCAGATATGCGTCAATTTCCATAATGCCTTCCCCGCTGACCTCCACCAGATCTTCAAAGGGCACCACGGTGTCGCCCACCTGCAAGGTGCGGAACACCGGGTCGATGCGGTCCGCTTTTCCGGTCAGCGTGATGTAGTTGCCCACTGCGGGAATCTCCGGGTGGGCGGTATCCTCTTTGAAATACCGCACCGTGATGGTCATGCCCTTGGTGACCTGCATCAGCCGATCGGACAGAGCCGACATTTCTTCCTCGGTCAGAATGCGCTTGGTCACGCGCTCGGTGCGCTGCTTTTCTGCGGCAAGCTGCTCATCATGCGCCGAAACCAAATTATTTCGGATGTGTTTTTACAGTTGAATTTCATGGAGCAGCGAGGCAGCGGCATCGACCGGATTCTCAACTCTTACGCTGAAGTCGCCCAAAATCCGGTGTTTTACTCGGATTCTGACATCTTCCTGGTTACGCTGCTCAACTGAATGGAAATGATCGAGTCCCCTCAAGTATGGAGTCTACCAGTTCGTCAAGATAAAAATTGGATTCAGTGTTTTCGACCAGCCCGATATGGGGCTTGTCCTGAGGGTGAGCAGCGATAGCGGCCATCGGGATTTGACTTCGTCCTCCTTAGACTTTTCAAGCCAGGCCAAAAGTTCATCCTCTAAGAGACTTGAGCATGGCTACGGGTTGATATTTGCTTTTTCTTTTGCAGAAGTGGATGGGCTGCCGGTCTGTTCAGCAGAAATACCTGCCATCGATCTATCCGAGCGCCCCTGCTATTATAAAGGTGCTGGCCGGATGAAAGGCTCCTATATCCGGGTAGGCGATGCAGACTTGCCGATGACCGATTATGAATTGTACAGCTATGAAGCCTTCCGCAAGCATCTGCATGACGATGAGCGCCCCATCCAGCGGGCCAGCCTGTCCACAGCCCAGGTGGCTTGTATGGACGAACCACCGTGGAAGAGCTGGGACATTCCCGGCCTGATCTGCGGAATCCGGCTTTGGCTGTGATGGCGGATACCCTGACCGACGCTGAAAATCGCTATTCTGGTATTCCCACCATACGGCGGGAAATGGCGGCCTATAGCCTTGCCTGAGCCGCTGTTTGAAAACCGTCGCGGAGAATTTGTGGTGACTCTCCGTCATTCCATGGAGCCGGCAGAACCGAGTTGTGATGGGGCACAGACGGACTTGCTTTCCTATTGTACAGTTCCGCGCACCCGGCAGGAAATTGCTGCCTTTTTGGGAATTAAGATGGCCTCCTATGCTATCCGCCAGTATGTACTGCCGCTGGTGGAAACAGGCAAACTGAAGATGACGATCCCGGATCGCCCGGGCGGCCCCAGGCAAACTTATTACAAGGCCTGAGTTTTCGGGCAAAGCAAAATTACAGCCTGCCAGTCATATTGGACCGGCAGGCTGTTTGCTTGAACGAGGTGTTTTTATAATGCCTCTGAGGCAGCGATAGTGATTGCCTCGCTTCTTGGATCACTTTTTCATGGGACCCGATGATGTACTGGTTTATTTGTCCCTTCATCTTTTTCTGGAGAGAAGGGAGACAGTCAAGATGGCCCCCACCAGCTTCATCTGGAGAATCCGCTTTTTCTGCTTCTGGGGAAAATCATAGATGCCGTGGGCCTTGTAGAACTTGTGGTCTGCCTTCATCAGCCTTTGCTTGACGGATACTGTAAAGCTGAATCTGGATTTTGTCGACCGGTGGTCATGCTGGATTTGACGGCCTGCATCCCGGGAAAGTTTGGGTTTGACAGAATACTGACGGGTGTGTTACAATAAATCCGATTGGAACAAATGGTGCAGGGAGGGCTGTAGGGATGAATGATGTAAAAATGATGGGCTCCCTGTTGGACCGTCTGCTCAGCTATGTGAGCTCGGCGCCGGAACGGGACGCAAACTACGACATAGCAGTGGCACTGCTGCGGAATTACTCCCAGCTGAAGGGGCTGGCCCTCAGCCAGATCGCAGACCTGTGTTATACTTCCAACGCATCCATCTCCCGCTTTTGTCGGTTTCTGGGCATGGACAATTTCAAGGAGTTTCAGTCCTGGATGGAACGGGATTTTACCATGCGGACCGACTATTCCCGCCAGTTCTATACTATGCTCCACAACAACCAAGAAACTGCCATCAGCGCCTACAGGGACGCTTTAATCGGCAATATCTACACCACCATTGCCCCCGAAAATGCCCAGGTGATCCCCGACATTGTCAAGACGCTCCACGACTGCGGCAAAGCCGCCTACTTCTCTCACCACTTCCTGTGGGACATCGGCCACTACTTCCAGAGCAAAATGATGATGATGGGCCGCTATGTGGAGCTGTTCATGGACTATGCCACCCAGCTGGAATGCGCCCGCAGCCTAACCGAAAAAGACTTTGCCATCATCTGCAGTGTGGGCGGCAGCTATCTGACCCGATACCCCGACATCTGCAACGCTATCCTGTCCAGCGGGTGCAAGATGCTGATCATCACCCAAAACCTGGCCAGCCCCTATCTCAACACCGCAGACTTCATCCTCCAGTGCGGCACGACCAATCGCAATGATGTGGGCAAATATGCGGCGCTGATGGCCAACGACCTGATTCTGATGGGGTATTTGCGAGCCTACGACAAAGCATTTCAATAAGAAATACCATTTTAAAGACCGCAGTTGCGCATAGCGCACTGCGGTCTTTTTTGCGGTCTGCACAAAAAACGGCTGAAACTTTTTTCGATCTTTCAAAAACTGAAAAAGAAAATCAGCTCCTGAAACAGAGTAAATGCATTTGAAACCAAATTGTATTCCATACATGTTATAATTTTGGTGCAAGATGCTGAAATTGCGGAAGTGAAAAGCCGTCTTTCCACAGTCGATGTGTTTGGAAGAAAAAACAGATGAGCGGATTGCAAAGAAAGGAGATCAATCAGATGAGAAAATGGAACAAACGACTTTTGTCCGGGTGCCTGTTGGCAGCCCTGCTGCTGTCGATGAGTGGGTGCCAGCAGGGCAACACCACCTCCAGTGCTGTGTCGTCGCAGGCTGTATCCTCGACTGCAGCGTCCAGCGAGGAAACAACGGAGGACCCGGTCGAAACCTATCACGATATGCCGGTCCAAACCCTGGATCTGGACCCAAGCGACCCCGATTACTACCAGAAAGCCCTGGAAACAGAACTCTATAACTACAAGTTGATCCGCAACGTGCCCACGGCCTATCAGGCTGAAAGCTGGGATGCCTATACCGCAACGGCCAACACCCTGCTGAACATCGACCCGGACAACATCGACGATGTCTCCAAGAGTATGATTGACAATGCGGTGGCCCAGCGGGAAGCACTGGTTCAGGATGCACCGGCAGCCGACTGTATGTGGTACATCTGGGGGGATGCACCGGCCACAGCCGAGACGGTGGAAGTGTCCGACTTTACCGCCGAGAGCTATGACAACGCCGATATGAAACCCTTCCTGGTGCCCTATCTGGTGGAGGACCAGTTGGCAGCCAAGGGCAATATGATTGTGATTGCTGGCGGCGGTTATTCTTCCCGCGGCAACGCCATGGAAGGCTATCCCATCGCCGAGGCCTTCCAGGATTTGGGCTACAACGCCTATGTGCTCCAGCGACGGGTGGCCCCCTACAGCCAGGAAGATACCTGGCTGGATATGCAGCGGGCTGTCCGGTATCTGCGATATAATGCCGACAGCCTGGGGCTGGGCGGTATGGACTGTATCGCCGCCAGCGGCTTCTCGGGCGGTTCGGGCACCATCCTGGGAGAAGTGGCCAACCTGTATGGCGATGTTCAGCCCACCCTGTATGATGCAGATTATGCCTCCGACGCAGTGGATCAGATGAGCGCTGATCTGGACGTGGTCTGCCCCCTGTACGGCCCCCAGTATGACGGAGAGCATACCAGCGACTACGCGGGCCTGGTCACCGAAAATCCCAATTTGCCCGCCATGTTCCTGGCTGTGGGTGAAAACGACGCCACCGGCGCCATGCCCGACATTTGGACTCTGGCCAATTCGGTCCGGGGCAAGACAGTGGTGGAAGTTCACACCTTTGCCGAGGTAGGCCACGGCTTTGGTGCCGGCCTGCAAGGCACTACTTCCACCTATTGGATTCCCATGGCAGACACCTTCATTGACCTGGTGATGGGTCGCGGTGAGGCCGGCGTCGGCGAGGCGGCAGAAATCCCCGAGGGCTATACCCAGGTGCAGCAGTATACCTTTGAGGGCGGTTTCGGCAAGGCAGATGTGACCTGCGCCGTGGACGATGCAAAGACCAAAGTGTATATGACGTTTGTGGCCTTTGACCAGCAGCAGGTGGTGGAAGGCGTGCTGAACGACGGCATCATTACCGTCACCTATGACCAGTCCGGTTTTATGACCAATGACGCCCAGGCCATCTACAATGCCGCTGACCAGAACAACTGGCAGCCTGTGGCATGATGGGCCAAAGGTGAGTGAACTGCAAATCGGCCGTGTGAAAAAACGGCTTCGGGAAACCTGCGGGAGGTGATGGTTTTCGGCCCTGCATGACCTGTGGTATGCAAATCTCAGATACAAGGAGGAATTGTTATGAAAAACAAGAGCGTCAAAACCATGGTGGCAAGCGTCCTGGCAGTCGGGCTGATGATGAGTATCCCGGCGTCCGCCTTTGCGGTCAGCCCCGGGGGTATGTCTGTTCCCTCTGCCCAGTCGGTGGATTCCAGCGAAAACTGCGCCCAGATCCTAGACTGGCTGGGCATCCAGATCCCCCGGCATTTCGACAGTCAGGCCCCTTACAAAATCAACACCCTGTCTGAATCCGACCCCAACTACTGGCAGGCTGAGTGGGAAACCCAGGTTTACAACTACAAGATGGTCCGCAACTATCCCACCCTGTACACCCAAGACGCCTGGGATGCGGCCCAGAGCGCAGGCACCGTCATGATGGGCCTTCATCCCGAATCCCTGACCGACGCTAACAAACAGCAGATCCTGAAAGCCCGTGATGCCATTGCCGCCCTAGCTGACCATCAGCTCAAGCCTTACAGCGACGGCATCAACGGCGAAGTGATCTACCTGTGGGGCGACGATATGCCCGTCACCACCCCGGCCAGCGACCTGCAGTTCCCTCTGGTGAACTATGAAGGCGAGGCCGTATACGATAACGCCGACTTCCAGCCTATCCTGATTCCTTACCTGCTGGACGACCCCAGTTCGGCCAAGGGTACCATCCTTGTTACCTCCGGCGGCGGCAACACCAGCCGCAGCAACCCGGTGGAAGCCTATGCCGTCTGCCCCGAATTCAACAAGCTGGGCTACAACTGCTTTTTGCTCCAGCGCCGAGTGGCCCCCTATAACAACGATGACATCGTTATGGACATGCAGCGGGCTGTCCGCGTGATCAAATACAATGCCGAATCGTGGGGCATTGACCTGGATAATTCCATGCTGGCCGTGTCCGGCTATTCGGGCAGCGGCGGCAACATCCGCACCATGCTGGAGAAGTTCTACGGCAGCATCACCCCCAACCATTTTGACCCCGACTACGTCTGCGACGCCGTGGACGCAGTCAACAGCGATGTGGATGTGGCCCATCTGATCTACTCAGGCGGCCCTCTCGAAACGGAAAACCCCAACCTGCCCCACATGTTCATCGCTGTGGGCGCTGACGACCAGTGGGAAGGCAGCCTGGAAATGTTCAAGCAGGCCTATGCGCTGGGCCTGGACCCCGAACTCCATGTCTACGGTCTGAACGGCCACGGCTTCGGCGCCGGCATGGAGGGCACCTCTTCCATGACTTGGATGGAGACCTGCGACCTGTACATGCAGAAGGTGATGGGCTATGCCGAGATTCCCTTCACCGGCGAGATCCCTGCTGAGTACACCCTGACTCAGCAGATTCATGTCAACTGGTTCCCCATCGGCGATGACGTGACGGTGAACGTCTACACCACTGCCGACGGCGGCAAGTGCCTGTTCACCTTCTTCGGATGGGGTGAAAATATCATGGTGGAAGGCCTGCTGATCGGCGGCCATGTGGCCAGCGTGACCTACGACAGCGTGGGTTACTTCGGCCAAGATGCCGCCAAGATGTGGGATCTGGTAGACCCTGCAGCCTGGGTTCCTGTCAACTGAAAAACGGCATGCTGTCCACGGGCCTGAATACCCCCGTCAGGTGAACGGCTGAGCCACAGAAAACCCAGCGCCCCGGGAGCATTTGGCTTCCCGGGGCGCTGGGTTTCGTGCGGTCAAATTGCACAAAAACCAGCAAAAATGTTTTTCTGCTTTTCAAAACGTGAAATGGAAACGGCCACCCTGAAAGGCTGGAGCTGTGCTTGTAACCAAATCAAATGCCGGATGTGATATACTTTTGGTGCAAGGAGGAAAAGCGAATCTGCAGAGCTGCTACCTTCCCAAAGCGTTCGTTTCAAGAAAGAAGGAGGAATTTTCCCATGACGGAGACAAAGAAAAATCCCATCGGGCGGTTCATTGAGAACACACTGGTGCCCATCTCCACCGCATTCGCCCAGAACCGATACGTCCGCTGCATCGGCACAGGCTCCCAAAACCTGATGGCCATCATCATGATCGGCGCAGTGTTCAATCTGTTGAACAGCATCCAGATTGACCCCTACCAGAGCTTCATCCAGGCGACAGGAATCGCGGCCTTCCTGAACGCCGTCTACAATGCCTGCATGAACTTCATGGGCGTGTTCATGGTGTTCAGCGTGGGCTACGCCGGCGCCAAGATTTTTGACCACGACGAACTGGCCTTCAACAACGGCCTGATGTCGCTGATGGCCTACCTGATCATGGTGCCAGTGGCTACCAACGAGGCCGGCAGCAGCGTCGTCGTCCTGGACTATCTGGGCAGCCACGGCGTATTCCTGGCCTTCATCCTGGGCATCATGGCCACCAAGATCAACATTGCCCTGGTGGAGCGGAACATCACCATCAAAATGCCTGCCGGCGTCCCTGAGAACGTCACCCAGTGCTTTACTTCCATCATCCCCGGGGCTGCCATCGCACTGGTGTCCAGCCTGCTGCGGGGCCTGTTCACCCTGACCCCCTGGGGCAACGTCATCGACGCCGTCTACGCCCTGCTCCAGACCCCTCTGGCCAACATCACCGGCAGCCTGGGCGGCTTTATCATCCTGCTGCTGCTGGCTCAGATCCTCTGGTTCTTCGGCGTCCACGGCTCCTACACCGTGCTGGCTATCCTCTACCCTCTGTGGTTCACTTACCTGCCCGAAAACACCGCTGCCGCTGCAGCCGGCCTGCCCATCCCCCACATGTGGAACACCTCCATGTATGACTTCGCCTGCAACGGCGGCTGCGGCTGCACCCTGGGCCTGGTGATCGTCATGTTCCTGTTTGCCAAGTCCAAGCGCTACAAGGAATTTTCCAAGATCGTCCTGCCCTGCGGCATCTTCAATATCAACGAGCCCCTGGTCTACGGCATGCCCCTGATGCTGAACTTCACCATGCTGATCCCCTTTATCGTCACCCCCATCCTCTCCCTGGTCTTTGCATGGGCCGCCATCACCCTGGGCCTGATGCCCTGCCCCACCGGCCTGATCGGCATGAACACCATGCCCATCTTCATCTACGGCGTGATCCAGGGTTCCTGGAAGATCGGCATCTATCAGATCTTGATGACCATCATGAGCGCCGCCATCTGGTATCCCTTCTTCAAGGCCGCTGACAACCAGGCTGTGGCCGAGGAAAAGGCCGGCGCAGTCGCTGAGCAGTCCGAGGAATAAGAAACAAAAACAATAAATCCGAGCTTTGCATTGCTGATTGATACGGAGGTACCCAACTATGACGAAAATTGTTCTTTTGTGCGCTGCCGGTATGAGCACCAGCGCTCTGGTTCGCAAGATGAAAGACGCAGCCAAGGCCGAGGGCTACGAATGCGATATTTCGGCCCACTCGGTGTCGGAGGCCAAGAATTACCAGAGTGCTGACATGATCCTGCTGGGGCCCCAGGTCCGCTACCGCCTGAAAGAGGTGCAGGGCGAGCTGCCGAACAACAAGGTGGAAGTCATCGACATGAAGGACTACGGTATGATGAACGGCAAGGCCGTTCTGGACCACGTCCGCAAGGTGCTGGAGGACTGAGCCATGGCAATTTCCGTGGAAGAAGCCCGGGCCATGACTGAGGAGCAGCTGCAGGAGACCATTACCGAGATCGCCTTTGAAATCATCGCCAATGTAGGTGCCGCCCGGGGTATGTATATCGAGGCAATTCAGGAAGCCAAGGCTGGAAATTTTGACCGAGCCAAAGAGCTGATGGCCCAGGGCAAGGAAACCTTTGTACTGGGCCACCACGGCCACGCCGACCTGCTGGAGTGGCAGGGCCAGGGGCTGACCTGGAAGACCAATATCTTCCTGATGCACGCCGAGGACCAGCTGATGGCTGCCGATGCCTTCGAGACCATCGCCAGCGAGTTCATAGAAGTACACCAGGAACTGCAGGAGCTGAAATCCCGTGACGGAAGAGGTTAAGACCATGAAATATCTGCTGATTCGCGCCGATGATCTCGGCTACTCGGAAGGGGTAAATTACGGTATTGCGGCTGCTGTAGCCGCCGGGCTGGTGCGCTCTGTGGGCGTCATGACCAATATGCCCGCTGCTGTCCACGGCCTGGGGCTGCTGCATGGCCATTCCCTGTGCCTAGGCCAGCACACCAACATCTGTGTGGGCCGGCCCCTCACCGACCCTTCCCACATTCCCAGCTTGTGCACCCCCGAAGGGGAATTCAGGCCCAGCCGCACCTACCGGGAGGCCGCCAAAGCCGGTCAGGACTTTGTGGTTCTGGAGGAGGTCATTGAGGAGATTGAGGCTCAATACCGCCAGTTCAAGGCCCTTACCGGACGGGAGCCGGATTACTTTGAGGGACACGCAGTGGCCAGCGCAAACTTCTTCAAGGGGCTGGAGATTGTTGCCCAGCACCACGGCCTGCCCTACTTTGCCATGGGCCGTCCCGGCGAGGCAGTAATCTTCCGGCATACCCGGGTCTATGCCTATATGCCCAGGGACTTCAAGGCCTATGAGGCCGACCCTTTCACCGGGGTCCAGGATGCAGTGGCCCACGCCCATGAGGGGGCCTGCGACCTGATGGTATTCCATCCGGGGTACATCGACGCTTACCTGCTGGATCATTCCACCATGACCACCCCCCGGGTGCGGGAGGCCGCCATGCTCTGCCGGCCCGAGGTCCGTGCCTGGCTGGAACAGCAGGACATTCATCTTGTCACTTACAACGATCTGACTTGAAACAGGAGAACATAAAAATGACAGACAACAAAAAAATAGCCGAGCAGGTTCTGGCGGCAGTAGGTGGAGCGGCCAATCTCAAGGATGCCACCCATTGCATGACACGCCTGCGCCTGTATCTGAAAGACGACAGCCTTCCCAAAGACGATGAGGTGAAAAAGATTTCCGGTGTGCTGGGTGTTGTGCGCGGCGGCCAGCAGTACCAGATCGTGATCGGCACCAATGTTCCGAAAGTGTATGAGGAACTGTGCAAGCTGGCAGGCATCAGCGCCAGCGCCGCCGTCAAGGATGATGCTGCTGCCGCCCAGGATGCCGCCATCACCAAGCGGAAGCTGACCCCCAAGCAGGTGGGTAAGAATATCATGGGCTATCTGGCAGGCTGTATGACCCCCATGATCCCGGTGCTGCTGGCCGGAGGCTTGTTCCGTGCTGTCAACTCTATCTTTGGCCCCGACTTGTTGGGACTGTACACCCTGGAAAGCAACTTATATATCCTGTTTGATTTCTTGTACGATGCAGCTTTTTACTTCATGCCCATCCTGGTAGGCTACAATGCAGCCAAGCAACTGGGGATTAACGGTATGCTGGGTTCGTTCATTGGCAGCATTCTGATGGTGCCCGATTTCGCAGTTTTTGCCACCAACGGGCAGCCGTTCACAGTCTTTGGCATCCCTGCCACTGTGACCAATTACGCCCAGACTGTTTTGCCCATTATGCTGTCGGTGCCCCTGTTCTGCCTGGTCTATAAGATCGTCAAAAAGTTCATGCCCGATCTGCTGACCACCGTTTTCACTCCGTTCCTCAGCCTGCTCATTTCCATGCCCTTTATCCTCTGCCTGCTGGCGCCTTTGGGCACTATTGTGGGCAACGCCATCAGCGGCGGCCTTGCCTGGTTCGGTATGACCACCGGCTGGTTCGGTGTAGCTGTCATCGCCGCCCTGTGGGAGTTCCTGGTGATGAGCGGTATGCACCTGGCCCTGATGATGCCCATGATGGCCGATTTCTTTGAAACCGGTATTGGCAGCGGACCTATGAACGCCGGCAACTTTGCCACCTGGGCCTGCTTCGGTGTAGCGCTGGGCGCAGCGCTCCGCCTGAAAAACAAGGACGATCGCAGCACATCCTTTGCAGCCTTCGCTTCCGGCATTCTGGGCGGCGTCACCGAACCCACTCTGTATGGCATCTGCTTCCGCTTTACCCGTTGCTTTGTAACGATGGCCGTTGGCGGCTTTGTGGGCGGCGCCATCGCCGGCATATTCGACCTCAAGGGATATGCAATGACCTCCGCCAACTTCCTGTCTCTGCTGGGCTATGTGGGTGGTACCAATGCCAACATTGTGGTTGGCGTGGTAGCCTCCTTTGCTTCTCTGATCGTGGCAGCTGTTCTGACTTATCTGTTTGGCTTTTCCCAAAAAGATTTGGAGAGCGTTTGACTGCGTGATACCATAAAATCAAAAAGGCTGGTGTTATCGACTTGACAAAACAAATGATTTTCCCCACCAATTTCCTCTGGGGCGCGTCTACCAGCGCCTTTCAGGTAGAGGGCGGTTACAACGAAGGCGGCAAGGGCGTTGCCACCACCGACCTGGGGGCACGCCGCCCCGGCATCGCCGACAACAAAGTGGCCGCAGACCATTACCACCACTGGAAAGAGGACGTGGACCTGATGGCCGAGCTGGGCCTGAAGGTCTACCGGATGGGCTTTGCCTGGAGCCGCATCATGCCGGATGCCACCTGCACCCCCAACCCCGAGGGGCTGGCCTTTTACGACAGGCTCATCGACTATCTGTTGGAAAAAGGAATCGAACCGCTCGTTACTCTCTATCACTTCGAGTGTCCGCAGGCGCTGGTGGACGCCTTCGGCGGCTGGCTCGACCGCAAGATGATCGACGCCTATCTGAAATACGCCGAGGTCTGCTTTACCCACTTCAAGGGCCGCGTCAAGCGGTGGGTCACAGTGAACGAACAGCTCATCGCCACCGCCGCCGGCATCATGAACGGCAACTTTGAGCAGGACAAGCAGAAGAACCTGCAGAACATCTACCAGATGAGCTATCATGTCTCGCTGGCCGAGCACCGGGCTATTTCGCTGCTGCGGCAGATCGACCCGGAAGCCCAAATCGGCCCGGTGTGTGCTATCCAGGTGGTCTATCCCCAGTCCAGCCGCAGCGAGGATATTCTGGCCGCCGAGAACGCCGAAGAACTGATGGAGTTCTACCTGCTCGATCTGAGTGTCCGGGGCGAATATCCACCCTATGTGGCCAGCTACTTAAAGAGTCATGGACTTTACCCCCAGACGCTGCCCGGAGATGCAGCCGTGCTGAAAGCCTCGACCCCCGACTTCATCGGCATCAACTACTATTTCAGCATTTGCGCCAAAGTCAAGGAGGGTCCCGTCAACTACGACCAGCCGCCCTTCTGGGTGTCGGACGCCTTCGACATCTGTGATAATCCCCACCTGCGCAAAACCGAGTGGATGGATAAGGGCATTGACCCGATGGGCCTGCATATTGGGATGCGCAAGGTCTATAATCGCTACCGTCTGCCCATGATCGTCACCGAAAACGGCATGGCCTATAGCGAAACACTGGGCCCGGACGGCCAGATCCATGATCCCTACCGCATCGAATACCTCAAAGAGCACATCGAACAGCTGGCCATCATGATTGACGAGGGACTGCCGGTGTTCGGCTATTGCCCCTGGAGCTTTGTAGACGTGGTGTCCAGCCACCAGGGCTTTGCCAAACGGTACGGCTTAGTCTACGTGGACCGCACCGAGACCGATCCCAAGCAGTGCGCCCGGGTGAAAAAGGACAGTTTCTACTGGTATCAAAAAGTGATCACCAACAACGGCCTGACAGAATAAGCCATCACCTATTTTCCCCGCAGCCGTGCGGGCAACGTCCTGCGCTGCCTGCATGGCTGTTTTGTTGTTTGAAAGGAGTTTTTGTATGCATATCGCATTCGTATCGCTGGGCGCCTTCGGGCACATCAATCCTACCCTGGCCCTCGTCACCGAACTGGTGAAGAAAGGCGTCCGGGTGACTTATTTCACCACTGAAGCCTTCCGCACTATCATCGAGCCCACCGGGGCAAAGTTCGTCGCCGTACCCTCCTGGATGGCGGAAAACGACAAGCATAATGAGGACGGCGAAAAGAAAGAGGATGACGGCGGAGTGGCCGCCGCGGTGCCCTTCCTGTTCTTAAACGAGGCAGGAGCCTACATCGACACTGTGCTGGACACCCTGAAAAACGACAAACCCGACGCTGTCGTCCACGACTTTGCGGGCATTGCCGGCACAATCGCGGCGGACAACCTCAAGGTTGCCAACGTCATGCTCTACACCAGCTACCCCTCCAACGACAGCTACTCGGTAGCCGCCGGGTTCGAGAACTGCCCGCCGGACCACCCTCTGCGCAAAGCCGCGGCGCAGTTGGCCCAGACCTATGCCGAAAAATATGGCTGCCGCCTGCTGACCGTCAAGGAAATCTTCGACGGCCACGGGGACTTCAACCTGGTCATGATGCAGAAAAAGTTGGTTCCCAATTACGAGACTTTCGATGACAGTTTCGTGTTCACCGGGGTACAGATCGGCAAGCGGACCGCCTTCGGCAGCTGGAAGGCCCCCGACAACGGCAAACCCCTGCTGTACTCTTCCCTGGGCACCGCCTTCAACAACTGGCCGGAGTATTACCCTATCCTGTTTGACGCAGTCCGGGACCTGGACATCAACGTCTTCGCAGCCCTGGGTTCCATCGACCCCGCCAGCCTGAAGGACATCCCCGCCAACGTGGAAGTAGGCCAGATGGTTCCCCAGCTGGACATCCTGTCCCAGGCATCGGTGTTCATCACCCACGCCGGCATGGGGGGCACCGGCGAGGCCATCTACTACGGCGTGCCCATGATCGCCATCCCCCAGATGGAGGAGCAGGCCATCACCGCCCGGCAGATCGAAAAGCTGGGGCTGGGCTGCGCCTTCCTGGACAAGAACGCCATCACCAGCGAAAGCCTGAAGGCTGCCATCGTCAAGCTGCTGACCCAGCCTTCCTACAAGGCCACTGCTGCGGAGTTCAGTGCAGATATGAAGAGCCTAGGCGGCGCCAAGGCTTCCGCCGAGGCCCTGCTGCACTTCCTAAAACATTAACAAGCTATCTTCCCTCTGTCCCAGTTTGCCGGGGCAGGTACTTCTTTTTCGCAATCCTCCGCCTGACCCCAGGTGGGGGATTCTTGAAATACAAGGAGGACAGATTATGACCACCTTCCCCAAAGATTTCCTGTGGAGCGCATCCACAGCGGCCACCCAGATCGAGGGCGGCTGGAACGCCGACGGCAAAGGGGAGTCCATCTGGGACACCCTGGTCCATGACGGCACCGGCAAGATCGCCCACGGCGAGAATGCCGACATCTCCATTGATTTTTACCACCGCTGGCGAGAGGATGTGGCCCTGATGAAGCAAATGGGCCTGAAGGCCTACCGGTTTTCCATCAGCTGGGCCCGGGTGCTGCCCGAGGGTATTGGCAAGGTCAACGAGGCGGGCATCCGATTTTACCAGGATTTCTGCGACGAGCTGCTGAAAAACGGCATCCAGCCACTGGTGACCCTCTACCACTGGGACCTGCCCACCGCCCTTTACCGGCAGGGGGGCTGGAAGAACCCTGCCAGCCCCGACTGGTTTGCCGAGTATGCGGAGGTCGTATCCAAAGCCCTGGCGGGCCGGGTGGGGTACTGGCTCACCTTCAACGAGATCAACACCGGCACCATGCCCATGGGCGGCATCCTGAACACCGGCACCATCCAGGGATACGAGGGTTCCACCGCCGATGTGCCAAACGACGAGCAGGCACGCTTCCAGGCCCTGCACAACATGTTCGTGGCCAGCGCCAGGGCTGTCAAGTATGCCCACGACAACTACCCCCAGTTCAAGATGGGTTGCATGATCTGCTTCATCACCAGCTATCCCATGACCTGTGACCCCGCCGACGTGGTGGCCAACCAGAAGCAGATGCAGATCATGAACTGGTTCTGTTCCGATATGCATGTGCGCGGTGAGTATCCCTATTATATGAAGCGTTTCTTCGCCGAGCACAACATCACCATCCATCAGGAGCCGGAGGATGCCGCCATCCTGAAGGCCGGCACCGTGGACTTCTACACCTTCAGCTACTACATGTCCAACTGCGTCACCACCCACAAGGACGCCGAGGACGTGGGCGGTAATATCGCCACCGGCAAGAAGAACCCCTACCTGAAAGCCAGCGACTGGGGCTGGCAGATCGACCCCATTGGCCTGCGCTACACCCTGAACGAGATCTACGATCGCTATCATCTGCCCATGATGGTAGTGGAAAACGGCCTGGGCGCTTACGATGTGAAGAGCGAGGACGGCAAGATCCACGACAGCTACCGCATCGACTACCTGCGCCAGCACATCGAGCAGATGGCCGAGGCCGTGAAGGACGGCGTGGATCTGATGGGTTACACCCCCTGGGGCTGCATCGACCTGGTGTCTGCGTCCACAGGTGAGATGGCAAAGCGCTATGGCTTTATCTACGTCAACAAATTTGATGACGGCACCGGCGACCTGAGCCGGGAGAAGAAGGACAGCTTCTACTGGTATAAGAAAGTCATCGCCTCCAATGGCGAGGATCTCTCCTGATTTTCTGGATCATCTCTGATATCGCGCGATTGTTGTAAAACAGTTTTTCCAAAAAAATGAGATAGACGGCCCGAAAAGAGGCTGGCCTGTCTCATTTTTTAGTCGCATTCTGAAAGTGTTATGAAACAGAAACGACAAGAACAGCATCAAATTCCACCTTTTCTGTCTGGCTTCTGACCCGAAGAAGTCCTTTTCCAAATTATAACGAGACAAACTGAAAACGCATCCTTTTCTACGAAAAAAATCAGAACGATCGTATGCGTCAAACCTTAGTTGCTCCGCAATATCCTGTTGAAAAATCTGTGGGAAGAATTTGACATTTTAAGGTTGCTTTTCAACGCGCACAAAACAAAGCGATGCCCCTTGTCAGTAACAAAGGGCATCGTTGATTATAGTTTTTTAGAACAGCTGTATGGTTACTTCACTCTTCAAGCCTTGTGGCTCGGTGGGCATATACTGCCCCAGAAAATCATTCATCCGGCGGCCAAGGGTGGTGTTCACCTCGATTTCCAACAAATTCTCCCCGGTGTGCAGGGAACCGGAGATTGCATAGCGGTAAGGAGGGCAGATCCGTACACCGCAGTCCGTCCCGTTCACTCGGACGATTGCACCTTCCTGTGCCGTCAGGGCCAGCACGGCGGGCCGTGCGGCCTGTGCTTCGTTCAGCGTAAAGCGGAATGCATACCGTGCCCGGCCTGCAAACGCGATGCAGCCCGGCAGACGGTGCAGAGAGAGCAGTTTTTCCAGCGGGAGCGGGGCACCATATTCGGCGCAGCCAGTGTCGGCATCGGCCAGCGAAACAGTGCATGCTGTCAAATGAATGCAGTCCGCCGGAACACCGGCAGGCAGAGCCGCCACCGTCTGCACCTGCAATGCAGTCGGGTCATCCGGCACCAGAATGCAGCGGGATTCATAAGGAGCCAGTGTCAGAGCAAAGGCATCCGGTGCTGCCGTCACAATGTTGGCAAAGGCATCGTATACAAAGGCTGCACCGGGCTTTGCACCAGTCACAGTGGTGCAAAGCGGCTGCGTGCCCTCATTCGTGAAGAAGTAGACATCACCGTCTGCCTGCCGAGCGTGGTAGTATCGCAGATATGGTGCCGCTGCGCTCAGATGCAGCGCAGGGATACTGTCTGCCGTAAGCGTCTCCACCAGCGCATCCAGCGTGGTGACGACCGCATGTTCCAGTACCGGTGCCGGACCGCCTTCACAGCAGCGAATGGGCAGACCGCCCACAAAATAAACTTTGACCCCAGCATCCAGATAGCGCTGTACATTCTCCAGCAGTGCAACAGGCAGCGCCTCGGCGTACGGGATGACCAGCGCGCGGAACTGCATGCCGTTCAGGTGCAGCGCACCATCCTTCGCGGTGTCCGCTTTCAACACCTCACAGGGCACCAGCTCATAGTCGATACCATTGCGGGCCAGCCGGGCCGCTGGTTTCTGGGTGAGCATAAACTCGCCGCTCCATTCGGCTTCGGCCTGATACAGCAGCGCCACCGGAGCCACATGGGTGCCAGACAGCACTGCGGACATCCGGTTGAGGTAGTTGGCTACCTGCCGGAATTCCGGATATTGCGGATTATGGCCGTGGGCATAGAAATGCGGCGGGCAGTCCGGGTCCGGGAAGGGTGCCGCGTTGAAGGCGTGCGGCACAAACTGATTGATGCCGCGCACCAGCATATAGTCCGACAGCCACTTGCACAGGCGGTTGCCTTCGCCCCAGCCATAGGCACCGAACAGCTCACACATGGCACGGCCTTTCTTGGCAGGGTCCAAGTGGGCCAGACTTGCCCCCAGCTTGCCCAACATATAGGTAAAAAACTCGCCGTCCCAGCCGGGGCTGTGCATGCCCTTGAACATTCCCTCATCCATACCGGGCAGCAGTTGCTGGATGACCACATCGATACCGGACATATCCTGATGCGCCATGGCGCGGTAGAAGTGCCCTGCACCATAGCCCAGACGAGCCGTGGCATTGTTGTCCTCGATGGTATGGCCGATGTGCTCGCAGTGGTGGGCATGGCACCAGGCCGCCAGAACACCATCAAAGTTGTCGCTGTACAGCTGGCTGACCAGATCCATATAGGTATACTGTGCCACATGAGCGCTCTCATCGCTGCTGTGCAGGAACAACAGCGGCAGCAACGCACGGATGTTCCCGGCAGCACGGTCTGTCAGAGCCGTTCCGGCCAGCTTTCCGGCCAGCAGGTTCTCCATGCCATCCCGCCAGGGCAGGTTCATGGCGCTGTTGTGGCCGATGGCGGCATCCTCCGCCCCGTGGATGTTGCCAAGCCGCGGCTCATCCGAGAAGAACCCGCACAGCGTTTTGCCAAACTCCTCCCCGAAGTGGGCATAGATCGGCTCATAGACGGTATCCAGCAGTACCTTGGTCGCCGCCGAATCCAGCGGGTTCAGATAGCCTTCCGTCTGTTTCTCGCCGCCCTTGTAGCTGACAGTGATGACGTTCAGAGTCCACTGTCCATCCGGCAGGTCAAAATCCACGGCCACGCAGGGACCTTCCTTGGGGTTGCTGGGCAGCGGCTGGCCCATGGAGGAAAGCATGATCTCCCCCGTACGGGCATCTTCAAAAGTATAAACTTTGTCCGTCAAGTCGATGGTTGTGGTCGGGTCAATGGTTTCAAACGCGGTTTTGCGGCTCAGGGTCACAGCCAGGATTTTGTCACGCGGGTCGCGGAGGGCATACTTGAGAACAGCGGTCATGTTCTCCATCGGGCCGGCATAATCCAGCGTTTTGCAGCAGAGAAACTTTTTGCACAGCTCCGGGTGCTCCCGCTTGACCGCACCATCCGCAAAACCGGTGGGAAAGTGGCTGTCATCCAGGATCCACATCTCCATACCCGTGCGCTTTGCTTCGTCCAGCAGCAGGGCCAGATCCCGGAACCAGCCCGGACCGTTGAAATCCTTGTGCGGACGGGCTTCCACACAGAAGCCGCCGATGCCGCTTTCGCGGATCTTCTGCACCTCGCGGCGCAGTTCTTCTTCACTCTCTACGCCATGCACCCACAAAAAGGGATACAGGGCATTGGGGGTCTGTCCATGCAGGACATCACAAACGCTTTTCATGCTCGGGTCCTTTCCTTCCGTTTCACTCACTCTGAACATAGCACAGCACCCGTCCCTTTTGCAAGAGGCAGGTGCCATGCGGGAAATATTACGCTTTTTCGTCCGCGCTGGTCACAGCATAACTGCCGATTGCAGAAACCACAAAGGCAATGGCTGCACAGATCAGGAAGCCCCAGAAGCTGATATCCAGACCTGCGGGGTTGATCATGGACGGGATACGGAAGATGCCGTCACCGCCCCAGGTGTAGAACTTGATGCCCAGGATACCACCGATGACACCGGCAACGCCGCCACCCACGAAGGCGCAGATAAACCGCTTGAAGTTGGTCAGGGCCACGGTATAGATGACCGGCTCGGTGATGCCGCACAGCGCAGAAGCCATGGTGCCGAATGCCGTTGCGCGGGTCTCACCATCCTTCACCTTGAGTGCGTAGCCCAGAGCCACACCAGCCAGTGCCCAGACGGTCAGGCCCAAGATGGCGTTGACCGGGCAGTAACCCAGGGTGGTAAGGTTGTTGAGGATGATGGGGATCATGGCTGCATGGACACCCATCATGACGAACAGCTGCCAGAACGCGCCCAGAACACCGCCGCAGACCACAGGCACCGCATTGTACAGCACGTTGACACCGGTAGCCAGAGCATTGGAAACGCCTGTCATGACCGGGCCGACCACCAGCAGGGTGAGCGGCAGCGTGATGACCAGCACCACAGTCGGCACGAACATCAATTGCAGCATCTGCGGGATGATCTTTTTCGCAGCCTTTTCGATCCAGCTTGCCACAAAGACGGCCAGCAGGATGGGCAGCAGGGTCTGGGAGTAATCCAGCATCGTGACCTTGAGGCCGAAGAAGGTAAGCGTTTCCTCCGCGCCCACGAAAGCAGCCAGCTTCGGGTACAGCATCGCTGCGCCGATGACAGCAGCGGTATAAGGATTCATGCCAAAGACCTTGCCGGCCGAGAAACCGACGATGATGGGCATAAAGTACATCAACGCATCGGCCGCTGCATACAGGATCAGGTAAATGCCGTTGTCACTGGTGAGCACACCGAAGGTGGTCAGGATGGTCAGAACGCCCTTGATGATACCACCGGCGGCCATGGGTGCGATCATGGGCAGGATGCAGCCGGAAATGGCCTTGAAGAACTTGTTGAAGAAGCTGTCCTTCTTGACCACACGCATGCTTTCGGCCTTGGCCTTGCCGGCAGCCATGGCATCCTCCGTCAGGCCCAGCTTTGCCTTGACGACGGGGCACAGGTCAGAGACATAAGTACCGATGGGGATCTGGTACTGTCCTGCACCGTGCACAACGCTCATCACGCCTTTGATCTTTTTGACCTCGTCATCCTTGACGATGCTCTCGTCTGCCAGCACAAAGCGCAGACGGGTCATGCAGTTCGTCACACTGACAATGTTCTCTTTGCCGCCGACTGCCGCGATCAGCTCATCGGCAAATTGATCGTAGTCTTTTCTTGCCATGATCTTGTTCTCCTTCTCTTTGACATCTTCCAAAATACGCACAAAAACTTGACACAGCTGGCATTTCATTGTATGCTTGTGTCCAAATCGTACCTGTATTGTACCGTATCCGGCACGGTGTCACAATCTCAAAAGCAAACTCCGGTGCTGACAAAATCAAACTTTTCGTCGAACGATACTGGCAAAGTTTAAGACACTCACTGACAAAATCAAACCTTTTGGGAGGTATCTGCCGTGCTGGCGCGTGAGGCATTCCGGGAAATGCTCTTTCCCCTCAGTGAAAAAGAACTGCACTACCGGGAGCACCCGGAGGATTCTCTGATCTATTTCAAAAATTTCCGGTATGAGGG
>ERZ827181.1876-NODE-1876-length-20533-cov-14.203291_pt1 | contig 20533 bp, 20 predicted proteins | sample MGYA00519778_ERZ827181 | MGnify/ENA primary metagenome ERZ827181 (study PRJEB31778, sample SAMEA3449273) | human gut metagenome | biome: human gut; feature: human-associated habitat; material: faeces | place: United Kingdom | collected 2010/2012 ...
TCGCAAGCGCATTTTTGCTTCCAAGCGATATTGAAATTAGAAGCCTCGTAAACAGCCACCTTACTTTGCTATGCGAATTTGGTTTTATTGTGGGCGCGTTCTGGATTAGCCTGATATTTTGCGCGATAAAATACGGATATTGCCAAAGGGCAAATCCATTAAAATATGCGGCATTAGTTTCTTTTTGCGGTTTAGTGGTTTCATCAGGCATTTCCAGTGTCTTTGACTGGGAAGTATTGCTAAGACCATCAAAGTTTGAATACCTAACAAATATAAATCTTGCCGCCACATATTGCTTATTTGCGTTATTCTGTTTGCTTGCGTTTTATTTAATTTATGGGAGCTTTAAGTTAAAGGTATTCTCAGGTATATTTACCGTATGTATTGCAGCTTTTTTGCCATTTTTCGTGTTAAGTAGAGGCTCTGTCATTCTTCCGGCAGTCAGGAAAACTCATGGCGATATTTTTGTGCGAAATTGCAAAGACCCGCCATATTCGGTAGTGATATTTGACGACGACTACAATTTAAAATCGGCTATGGCAATTTTAAGGGAATTGGGACTTTCCGAAAGAGTCTATATCTGTAAAAATTCGTGGCAAAACAGGGAAAAGCTCCCGCGGGAAAACCCGAAAAGCTTTATAGTTTTTGGGAACTGTTCGGATTTCCTAAATGAAAATATAGCCGCTCCGTGTGTGCTCATAATGCCTCCGCCGCATTTTACGAAGGACGCAAGAAACATCTCAAAAATCTATCTGCAAAAATGGAACGACAAGTATGCTAGATTGCGCGAAAGCTTCCCTAAAGAGAAAATAGTTGATTTTTAAATAATAAGGCAATAAAAGTTATGAATTTAAAAACTTTTCATGGAATTTATGCCAATAACTCCAACTTTTTCCTTTTGGACAGCTTGGATGATATGCTTTTATTGCTGGAATATTTTTACCCCCAATATTGTATATAAAAACATTCGTACTATAATTTCCGACTTTTAACACACGATCTTTACCTCCCCAATGTGGTAGCAAAGAATACTCCCCTGACGATCATAGAAATGTTTGTTCATAGTCGACAAATTTATTGACATATACAACAGAAAGTGGACGCCTTTTGGAATAAAGGATTCCTAACAAGGCAGGGGAGGACATCCGCATTATAATTTAATATTCATCCATCAAACATTGCTTAAAACAAGAACTAACAGTATGAAGCATATTGTAAGGAAACCATACCCCCAACCTTTATTCAAAAAATCTTTATTTTGATAATTAGCAGTTTCTATTTTGTTCGTTGGTGTATGTGATACACTTTTTAAAATAATTTCGTGTCTGCCTATTTTTAGCGTTTGTGAGACATGTGAATTAAAATCGCTAGAATTATTTAAATATTGTAAAATTACCTGTATTCTTTGAAGTGTACACTCAGATATTATTTCTTTTTCTTTTTGCAAAAAAGCATTTTTTAATTCTTGACATACGACAGAATCATTTTCGGCAAGCCAATTAAAATCATTGGATAAATCTTCAGTTATCATATACGCCTGAACTGTATCATTTAAATAGTCAATAATGCTAAGATATACCTCGTTTGCAGATGTATTTTTTGTTATGAAAAATTCTTTGTGTGTTCTGGGACAACAAATTTTCCAAAGTTCGCCAACGATTTTTAATTTTTCTGAAATTGGCATATACTGAGGGATTAGTGCATAAAGACGTTTAGCAACCTCTCCACTCATTTTTCTTTTTCCAGATTTCCAAAGAGGAATTGTTTCTTCTAAATATTGCCTTCGCTTTACTCCATATATTTCCTCATATTTTTTTAAAATAACTTTTAACCCGGCTGAAGGAAGAGAATATAAATACTCTTTTATAATAAAATCTGTATGCGCCGTCCTATTAGAAAAGATTTGAGCCTGCCGTATATGTTCGAGAGCTTTTTCTAATCCTTTGCTTTCAGAATATTTATTGGGGAAAGAACGATATGTATATGGCCTTCTTTTATACATTAGTTTAAAAATTTATATACAAAATAATCGCTCCAAAATATTCATAAGTTTTGAATTCTTGATAATTATGTGGACTTCAGAATGTTCAACTTTTACAATTTTTACATACTCTTGGGAAACATTAGGATTCTGCCTTATAAAACTATGAAATTCAAAAATAGTCCTTTGTAAATCGTCAAATTGTCCTTTAGGTAATAAAGATGATATTTTCTCGAGTCGATCTTTAATTTTATCAAGATTCGATTTCTCCGATATAATAAATTTCATTGTTTTAAAATAGAAACCAATATAACAAGAGTTATCGCTGCAATCAGAACATATTTCAATGTATGATTTGGATTACCTCGCTGTGCAGATGTAATTTTTCCTCTCTGTGCAGTTTCTGTATTTCCAACAATAAATTCTGTATGCCCCATTGAATCTTTATAAACTCCAGTAAGCGTCGCAGATGTTCCATCTGCTGTTGCCTTTGCAACGTTATTTATACTATCGTTCATTCGTTTCGACAGTGCGATAGAGTCAATACCAAGTTCTTGAGCTCTCTTTTGAAGTTCTATAAACGAAGTTGCATGTAGTTTTCGTAATTCTATTTGTGTTTCAGGAGGAAGACCTGTAAGATCTATAACAGTGGAACCTTCAATCGTTAATTTAGTTGAATTTTCCGGAGAATTTTGACTCAAATATCTTCCCATAAAACGTCTTATATTAATTTGCGTTGTACTCTATACCATTGCTTTACAGAATAAGCTGTATTTATGCTTTGAGAGCGTAGTATTGAGAATACTCTATGCACAAAGGCTAGCTAACTTATTGATAGGCAATCATTATTTCCAAGATATTTTAACATAACCACTGGGGAATTAGAACTAATAGGTTGAAAGGTGTCTATTAGAGCTTGTTATTCAAATACTTCAAAAGACTTTGTATTTTTGTTGTTGACATGAGTATTCTCAATACCATGGATAAGCATATTCAAACAAACGCAATTTGACCAAGTGGATTCAAAGGAATTGTTTTAACTTGATAGTACTAGCTCAGGGTACCTGCATACTCTTGCCGTCTATAAAAGGATATGTTTTACCGTGCAAAGAATCTTCCCTAGAATTTTTTACCGCTAAAATCAAAAACCTGTAAAATCAACCACCGGCAATTTTACATTCAAAAAATCCGAAGCCGCCATTATTTGATTGGCGGGAATCCCCGTACAGAGGCTTAAATCAACGCCTTTTAAGTTAAATCTAGAGAAGTCAATTCCCACAAAATTTAATGTAGGTAGCTTGGTAAATGGTATATCCGCTAAGGGTAAACTTTCGGCATTCAAACCAATACATGAGGGAAAATCTATTTCAGTTAAATTACGATCTGTTAAGTTAATACCGCCAAAATCCACCGGGCAGGGTAGATTCTCAAAAGTATTCTACCATCACCAGCTGTTCGAGCGTAAGACAGAGACATAGAGACAAATCCTCCCCTTTAAGATCTAGATTGCCTATATTTGTATCCCCAAAGTCTACATTTGGCAATTTAGAGTCCGTATGAAAAATATATGTAAAAGAGAACTAATCACGCAAATTTTATCGGAATTGATTCCTGACGAGAACGGATACAAACCCGATCCGATAATGGTTGGAAATATAATAGAGCTGTTATTTTGCAAAATAGCGCACGATGTAGGGTGGGGCAGGGCAGGCATAGGAGCATTCATTGAACAGGATGCGGACGGGCCATCCATATCCAAAAAGTTACAGGAGAGTTATATTTTTAAGAAGGCCGACGGGCATCCTGAAATTGTAGATGTGAATTCGGATTTTCCAGTAAAAACGCTGTGCGCATCCTACCATAAGATACAACGCATAACGGGGACATTTATAAGGGGCGGCAAGACGGAGCTGAGGTTATTTACCGAAAAAGAATGCAAAGCAATAATGGGGTTTCCGCTGGACTTTAAAATACCGGTTAGCCGAATGCAAATTTATCGTCAGTTTGGCAATTCTGTAGCAGTTCCCATTGTGGCGGCGATAGTCAAAGAGTTAGTCAAAAGCCTGCGTAATGTCATTTAGCGATAATGCAACAGTTTCCGAGACCGGACAGGCGCCACTTACCGTGATTGCAGATACAACTGATCCGGAGGTTACGCAAGTGCCGATTTTAGAGGGGAAAGGGACCTTTCTTTCTGACAAGGATGCTAGATTCAATAGTCGGCGTGTCCGATAGGGGTAGGTAACTTTGCAACAGAAGGCGAATATTTGTAATTAGGGAGAGTTAGAGTCAAATTTACTTATTGGAGTCACTAAGGTTACCAGATTTTCTTGCCATCAAGCGTGCCGTCGGTATCCCAATCATATTGAATGCCTCCGACAGGGTTGCCTTTTGCATCGTAATTTTCTATGGTTTTTAGGCGAAAGTTGTTATCATAAGAATATATGTTCTTATTTCCATTGGGGAACACCTTGCTAAGCAACATCTGGTTTTTCTTATCGTAATAATACCTGATAACTCCGGCGTTATTTATCCTCATTTCAACAGGTCTGTTAAGCGCATCATACTCATAGCGTATGTCGTTCCGTTCTTCCTCGCTTTTGTCGGGCTTTTGCAATGCGCTAAAGATGCGCTTACGTTGTCCGGAATTAGTGTATTCTATTATAACCGCGCTTTTACTCCCATCGGGAAACTCCGCCATGCGTTTTGTCATTCTTCCCAGCGCGTCGTATTCCAACTCAATATTAACGTCTGCCGAAACAATAGATTTTATTCTGCCGTATTCATCATAAACGATATCGGTAATCTGCCTATCAGAATACTTGCGCTTTACAACCCTGTCAAACGAGTCGTATTCTATTTTTATAGTTTGTTCCTTAGTTTTCTTTTCCGCAAGATTCCCATATTTATCGTATTTATTTTCTATGGTCTGTCCTATGTGGTTTTCATGAAACACCATTTTACCGCGGGCGTCATATTCAAATTTTACGTCGCTGCCGTCCGGTGCAATCCATCCGGTGAGCTCTCCTATTGGGTTATATTTGTATTGTATGGTGTCTTTGAGCGGATTTACCTCTTCAAGGAGTTTCCCGTCTAGATCATAAGTTTTTTGTGATTCAGCGCCTTTGTTATTTATAATTGAAAGATATTCCTTTTCATCCTGTATTTTACTGTCGATTTCGAGCCATTTCCGCTTATTGCGTGTTAAAAGCCTCAACATTCCGTTGGGTTGATAAAAATACTCCCATACAATTTTCCCATTTTCCACAACGCGCTTTATTTGCGAATACTTGTCGTATTCAAATTTTATGGAGTTCCCGTTGGAATATTCGCGTTTTGAGACCCTACCGAATTCGTCATATTTCCATGCGATCCACATATCCATCGGGTAATTTCGCCGCGTTATTCTCCCTAAATTGTCGTAATTGAATTTTTGAACGGCTTTATTTGCATTTTTAAAAGATACGATTTGCTTGTCGTGCCCATATGAAAATTCCATTGTTTCCCCTAATGAATTTATTATTTTTGCGGGGCGCATGGAGTCGTTGTCATATTCGTATTTTGTTGACGGATAATCGCCTACTGTCACTTCCACTATTCTATCCTGATCGTCGTATGCGTACTTTGTGGGCTTTTCCCCGCGTTTGGTCATTTGGGATATTCTGCCTTCTTCGTCATATTCCAATTTTACGATAATCTCTCCTTTCGGTGAGATTATCTCGCTTAACTTGTTTGTGGCTTCGTTTTGAAAACCACGCCCCCATTGTACCGAGCTCGTCACGCCTCCCTTGTCAATGGTGGTGAGCCTATTTGTTCGCGGGTTGAATATGATTTTGTCGGAATTTCCCAACAGGTTTGTTTTCTGCAATACAATTCCCGCCTTTTCTTGCGTAAAATTGTACATATTGTCGGAATCCGACAATAAAACGGGATTGAACTTTACATTATCTATGTAACGATTACCGGATTGTTCAAAATCGTTCAATGTAGTAATCCAAGTGAATATTTCCTTATCGGTATTGGGATGGATAATCGTGGATAACATTCCGTTTCTATAATTGAATAGAGTTTCGCGCTCTTTTAGACCGAATGGGCACCATGAAGTCAGAATCTCCGATTCGCCGTCGTATTTAAATTCGTGCCATATTGCCCCTATTTTTAAGAAAACAAGTCGGTTGAGTTCGTCGTACTTGGCCGATAAGAGCTCAAATCCTTTCCCATCCACATTTTGCTCGATTCCCGTTATCCTAATGCCGTTCGTTTTAAAATATAGGCGTCTGCCCGACGGCGCTTCGAGGTTTTTCAAGACGCCTTTGTCATAAGCATATACAAATTTGTCTTTTGAAATTATGTAAATTCGATCGGGCTCTTTTTTATTATTGCCGCGAACCGCCACATATGAACCTTTTATCTTGTTTGGGCGGTAGTTTAAAATTTTGTATGCAGGGTCGTTTGACTTAAAGAAATATTCCTCGCCGCCGGGCGAAAGCCAGAATATTCCGCCGTTGATGGGGGCCACATAGCTTGTCAGTTGCGGCACGCTCCATTGCGAAAACCTTTCAAATTCCCCGAATGGATATTTTGATATGTTGTGTTCCAGGTATATTGGAAATTTAAACTCCGGAGAACCGCTCAGCATGCCGAGCCCCATTCTCTTGTACAGTTGACCATCTATTCTCAGTTGGCCATTATGCAATGTAGGGGATTCCCAAGATGGCGTAGCATATAGATGCGTTAATAGGATAAAAATCAAGACAGGTATCAATAGCCTCATGTGAATTACTCTAATAATCCTTACAAAATTTTCAAGAAATCATTGACACATTTGAATAAATATCTATGATAAGCCGTGTTCAAAAGAGGCACGTTATGAAAACATCTCTATCAAGCATAATATTGTTAACACTGTTTGCGCTGTGTGCGCACGGAGGCGAGGTAGAAAAATTTATACGCGAGACGCTTGCGGAACAGCGTACGAGGAGTGCATTGGAATCTAACAGCGCTGCCGAAGTTATAGACGACGCGGTAAAAGGGCAAAAGATGCCGGAGCTTGAGCTGCCAAAGGAGAGCGTATTTACGTCAAAAGACAAAGAGCGCGACGCAAGGTACTATAAATACGACAAGACAGGGAAGCTGATAAGCGTGGAATATGCGGCAAAGCCTGAAAAGAACGAATATTACGCTTACGACAGGCAGGGAAACATAATTGAGAAGCGGATGGGTGATAAGGTCTATAAATATACATATGACACCGGCAACCAATTAAAGGAGATGAGTTCTCCCGAAGGGAAGCGCGAATATTTTTACGACAGGGCGGGGAGGCTTGTTTCCGAGAAGCTCAACGGGGAAATAGACGTAGAATACAAATACGGATACTTGGATAAGGTAATAGAGGTAAACCGCAGGGGGAAGATAACAAAATTTGCGTACGATGGGTTTGGGATGTTGGCGCAAAAGACGTTTCACGACGGGAGCACTGAAGTGTGGGTGTGGGACGGATTGGCGTTAATCCGCCGAGGAAGCGACATATATGTGAATGAACCTCATGTATCGGGCGGAGTTCCGATACTAAGTAAAACCGACGAGGGCGTGCGCTACCACGAGCACGACTTTTTGGGAACGACGCTATGGAGTATGGACACCAAGGGAAATCTTGTAAAGGATTACCAAGACACAACAATATTTGGCGAAGGAAGCATCCAAAAAGACCGTTCTGCGCGTTTTACCGGCAAACCCTACGATGAAGACTTGCAAGCATATGTATTCCCGTACCGCAATTACGACGCAACCACCGCCCGCTGGACTTCTTCCGACCCCGCAGGCTATCCGGACGGTATAAATAATCAGTATTATGCTGCTATTCCAACACTTAATACAGATCCTTTAGGCATGTATATTGTACAAATCGTAGATATTAATAATTCTAATAACATTGTAAATTCTTCAAGTTCATTAGTAATAGGCAATAACGGTAATGTATTTAATTATTCTTCTAGCCCGCTATTAAGTAAAAATAATTCTGGTGAATTAATAATTTCAATACAGGTTAGTTTAAATGTCATGTCATCGTTAAAAGCAGCATCTGAATATGAAATAGGATCTTCAGTAACATATTACCCACATAATGGAGGAGCAGGTGCTATGACCTTGGGAATAAGGGAAGTAGTTACCGAACACGAAAAAGCACACGCAGCCGCTTTTTTTGCGAAGAAGGATGATATTATATCGAATTTTAAAACTAAAATAAATGAATTATCCATTGATGAATCGGCTTCAATATCCGAAATAAAAACTAAATATGAACACTCTATTAATTATAGATATCAAATTGTAACTCAAAATTACAGTAATTATATTTCTATTTCTGCAGATGAACCTACAATTAATGCTTTAAATAGTTTGGTAGGCTGGGAACGCCAAGAAGATGCAAAAACATGGATAAAAGAAAGATAAAATGCTTCAAAAACATCTTTTCAAATTCTTATATACGTTATTAAATCTATTACTTTTTTTATCTTTACAGAGAGTATATTGTGAAGATAACAATCTGTTTATCTTAAAGCCTAAAAATATAGAGTTTGACGTCTCACCACCTATTAAGTATCGTCTTACTTATGTTGCCAACGATATATTATTAAATACCATAAAAGAAAATAAAATAAAAGATGTTATTTTGCTTGGGGTATTCAATGAAGGGATTATCGCAAAAGAAACAGCTTTTATAATAACAAAGAAAAATTTATATATATTTGAATTATATCCATTTTCAAGAGAAACAGATTTAAATCCGCCAAAATTATTTAAGTCTACTGTTACCTTACTTGAGAAAATTGATAATTTTAAGCATAATGATTTTGAAAAAGAGAAAATTCCCGTAATAAATTTATCAACAGACAATTCAGCTATTTGCATATATGATATAGATTGTGAGTTAAAAATAAAAAATACTCTCATTAGGTATCTCTTTTCAAGTAATAAAATAAAAGATTTTTTATCGGAAATTAATGAGATCAAATTGACTCAAACTCCCGCAACGCTAAAAAATTTTAAAACAGTTAGTTCTTTAAGGGTAATGGAAGAACAAAGTATTCTGCAACTTGCAAAATATTTTATAAATATACTCATCTCAGATTCACCTATTTCTCGCAAAGATGAAGAAAAGATATTTGGGTTAAATGATATTACTTCTAACTTCCAGAAAATTTCATTTGATGACTTGAGCCTTTCCAATAAAAGCAAAGACGCTTCCTTTGAATTAACATATTCACCATTATGCGAACTGATGAGAATAAATAAAACTTTATTCTTAAGAAAAGAAGTTAAAGAAAAAGTAGTTTATATATCGCATTCTTCGTGGGAACTTTCGGGAAAGCCTAAATGTGTTTCTGGACTAAATATAACTGTATTTATAAAACTCATTTATGCGGATAATGATAGCTCATTAATAGAGTTAATCTATAATCCTTTTTCACATGTTTTTTTCCCTGATTTTTATATTTATAAAGGTCGCACTAAAAACTCATTATCAGAGTTTGGATTCTATTGGGATAAGCAAAATCAAAAATTACGTTTAAAAAAAGATGTATTAATAAGGTTGGAAAAGCATCTCAATAGTTTATACGACAATTAATCAAATAACTTATGCTCTTCCAATACTTTTAATAATTATGTGAATAACAGATAAGTTCTGCCAAAAGAATAAATAAACGAAGGAAATATACTTGAAAAGCGCATAGACAATAGTATATATAAATATACATAACATACCATTAACCAGTTAATGGGGATGGAATCTCACGAAGAAAAGCGTGAATACTTTTACGACATGGCAGAGCGCCTTGTAATGGAGAAGTTTAACGGTGAAATAGACGTAGAATATAAATACGGATATTTGGACAAGGTTATAGAGGTAAACCGCAAAGGTAAGACAACGAAATTTGCGTACGATGGCTTTGGTATGTTGGCGCAAAAGACTTTTCACGACGGTAGCACGGAAGTGTGGGTATGGGACGGATTGGCGTTAATCCGCCGTGAAAGCGACATATATGTGAATGAGCCTCATATATCCGGCGGGGTACCGATATTAAGTAAAACCGACGAGGGCGTGCGCTACCACGAGCACGACTTTTGGGGAACCACTCTATGGAGTACCGACACCAAGGGAAATCTTATAAAGGATTACCAAGACACAACGATATTCGGTGAAGGAAGCATCCAAAAGGACCGCTCCGCACGCTTTACCGGCAAACCTTACGACGAAGACTTGCAGGCGTATGTATTCCCATACCGCAATTACGACGCAACCACCGCCCGCTGGACTTCTTCCGACCCCGCAGGTTATCCTGATGGTATCAACCAGCACTTCTATGCAGGGGCTCCTACGTTAGGTTTAGATATTTTAGGAACACTCTATTACTATTATTATGGTGGATATTATTACTATTCAGATGTCGATTATTTTGCAAATGGAGAGGTAAAAACGGAAATAAACAATATAAATGACGCATTGCAGCACTATCGTAGTGGCGCAGGCGGAGTAGTTCCAGCAGGACAAGGTTTAATTACGGAAATGAAACAAGATCCGACATATGTAAGAAAAATACAAAGTGGTATTAGAAGTTCAATTACATCGAAATTAAATAACGTGGATTATTCAATTTCCTCTGGTATTGTGTCGGCACTACCAGATTCACATAGAGGATTAGATTGTAATACATTAGGATCTTATAGAGTTGGTATTGATTACTCCGCAAATTGGTCTGCTACAGCATGGCAACAGAACGGAAATGGTGAATATTTCAGGGACGTTTCTATCTCATCCGTAACAATTAATATGTCTGGATACAATGATTGGGATTTCACTTGGAATGCGAATTACAATTTGTGGGAAAATGTAACAAGAGAATTAATCCCTGGTGCGATTGCGGGTGCAAAAGGCAATCCAAATCCCTTTAGGATAACGTATTCGCTTTCAGAGGAATTCTCAAATATAACAATACGCCAATATGAAAAATAAAGATTTTTTACTACTAATTTTTTCTTTAACACTTCTGTGTTGTGCATGTACAAAAAATAATGACCGTCTTTTTAATGAATTTGGGTTAAATAAGGAACATTTATCAAAAGTTACAACTATTTTAGAAAATAAAGCTGTTGTTATTGATTGTTCATTAGAAGAATTTAAAAAATTCCAGCAACAACTTTATATTAGCGGATTTAACGACTGGCATGAGTTCCATGGAATTGTAGGAGTAGATAATATCACCATTTTCAATTTTGTTTCACGTAAGTTGCTATATAGTTGTAAGTTTATTAAAGGCAGTTTGGTAAAACATGACATATACTCTCCTGTTGCCGTATACGATAGACAATATAAGAAACTGTATTTAGTTATGGCATCCGACTTAGGTGGATAATTTATATCGAAGCATAAGTAAGTGAGCAATATATTCAAGAAGTCCAGATATTGAGCAAAACGTAACGTTAGCCAGTGAGCGCGATTTTTAAATCGTATATCAAACACATCATACCTATGGAAACGTAAATGTACCTCATTTTTCTTTACTATTATCAAGTAACTTATAGAATGCTTATTATAGAATTTATAATTGACTATAGCTTCAAGAAATCATTGACACATTTGAATAAATATCTATGATAAGCCGTGTTCAAAAGAGGCACGTTATGAAAACATCTCTATCAAGCATAATATTGTTAACACTGTTTGCGCTGTGTGCGCACGGAGGCGAGGTAGAAAAATTTATACGCGAGACGCTTGCGGAACAGCGTACGAGGAGTGCATTGGAATCTAACAGCGCTGCCGAAGTTATAGACGACGCGGTAAAAGGGCAAAAGATGCCGGAGCTTGAGCTGCCAAAGGAGAGCGTATTTACGTCAAAAGACAAAGAGCGCGACGCAAGGTACTATAAATACGACAAGACAGGGAAGCTGATAAGCGTGGAATATGCGGCAAAGCCTGAAAAGAACGAATATTACGCTTACGACAGGCAGGGAAACATAATTGAGAAGCGGATGGGTGATAAGGTCTATAAATATACATATGACACCGGCAACCAATTAAAGGAGATGAGTTCTCCCGAAGGGAAGCGCGAATATTTTTACGACAGGGCGGGGAGGCTTGTTTCCGAGAAGCTCAACGGGGAAATAGACGTAGAATATAAATACGGATACTTGGATAAGGTGATAGAGGTAAACCGCAACGGCAAGACAACAAAATTTGCGTACGACGGCTTTGGTATGTTGGCGCAAAAGACTTTTCATGACGGCACCACTGAAGTGTGGGTATGGGACGGCTTGGCATTAATCCGCCGAGGAAGCGACATATATGTGAACGAGCCGCATGTATCGGGCGGAGTACCCATATTAAGCAAAACCGACGAGGGTGTGCGCTACCACGAGCACGACTTTTTGGGAACGACATTATGGAGTATGGATACAAAAGGAAATCTTGTAAAGGACTACCAAGATACAACGATATTCGGCGAAGGAAGTATACAAAAGGACCGTTCCGCGCGCTTCACCGGTAAACCCTACGACGAAGACTTACAGGCGTATGTATTCCCTTACCGCAATTACGACGCCTCCACCGCCCGCTGGCGCTCCTCCGACCCTGCGGGATACCCGGACGGACTGAATCAACATTTTTATGCAGCCGTACCTACACTTGAAATAGATACCATGGGGTTGGAAATAATTATTTACGGGGATATTACTATAACACCATCCGACGGGAGCATGTATACTATTGAAAATCAACCAACATCCTTTAATGCTAGTTTGAAAATTAAATTTACCGGAGAGGATAAAATTTTAGCTAAGAACGGAAAATTTGGTTTCGGATTGACTTTAGATTCCATAAATATCGTATCCGCAAATCCCCGAATCATAACCGAAGAAACAACATTTTTAGATGCAGCAATAAATATTGCGTACGAAGGAAATCGTGCGCTTGATATTGGGGAGCATATTCTTAGCGCTTTTATTGAAAATCGAATTACAGGCGGTAAGAGCGATCTTATAACATCAAAATTTTCAATAGAAAAATGAAAATCTTATATACAATCCTTTCTTCTGCTTTGCTTTGCGCGTGCGTTTCAGACATAGAAACACACTCAAAACAAACTGCAACCGTACCCGATACCGAAAAAACGCTATCCCTTTACGACATTTACGATGCATTCATGGGAGAAGTGGAAAGTAAGCAGTTTACAAAAACAAATGCGGAAGAAAAGCGCATAGTTGTAGGAAATTATAAAGGCGGGAAGATTCAGCAAATGTTGGTTTCCGACTTTATTTCATCTCCAATATCAATGTATACGGGAAATAACAATGTAATAACAATTTCCAAAATGACAAAAGGAGAAAAAACATTTTTAACCCTTACAAGATTAAACAACTATAACATAGATGCCCTAGGGAGTTTTTTTGTTGACGACCTTAAAGGTTTCAAAACATCAGAATTGTTGCGCACTTCTAAATGCCCAGACGGAACAACTATTTTTATGGCTGTCGTATTGTCTTCCGATGTAAAAAAATTCGGAGAACAAAAAATAAAAGAGCAAATTAAATTGCGGGAATGATTCAAGTGGATACAGAGTGTACGATTACGGAAACAATGTATCTTCCGGGAGTGGAAGCGGAAGCGGTTCCGGGAGTGGAAGCGGAAGCGGTTCTGGAAGTGGAAGCGGAAGCGGCTCCGGTAGCGGTTCCAGTAGTGGGAATGTTGGTTCTGGGAGCGGTTCAGGAAGCGGAAGTACTGGCAGTGGGAGCGGAAGCGGTGTTGAACATACTGGGATTAATATGAATGGTGAAACAGTATATGGAACACATGCGGAAGCGGAAGCCGCATTACAGGCGAATCGTAGAACAAATGCAGGACATGAATTTAGTAGAAACCAAACAATTTCTTCTACTGCAGAGCAGGATGCGGCATTCAATAGCACCGCTCAAAAATACGGAAATGAAGATTATAGATTGTTAACCCACAACTGTTACCAATTAGGAATTGCGGGAGTTGATGCGGCAAATAAGGCGGATCCGAATAATAAGATAGATATTGACAAATCTATAATACCAAATAACGGGTTTAATGGTAATCAAGGAAAAGGTTGGACGGAAAGGTAATTTATGCGTTATATATTTCTTTATGTCGTAGTTGGTTTGATCTTTAACAGCGTATCATTGGCTATGGAACAACCACAATATGAAGATGCAATAAAATTGGCATCTGAACTCATTGAAAAAATAAAGGGAAAAAGTCCCGTTACATTAAAGGAAGGGAATAAATTTTTTGGTCCCGTCGGACAGGTTCCATCGTTGAATGTGTTTTTGCTCGAGAAATTGGGATATTTAAATAATTACGGAACTCCGACAAAAAAGCTACCGAAATATTCTCCTATCGGTGAGCTACTTAGAATGAACAAATCCCTAATATTGCCAGACGGAAGTTATAACGAGGTTTCCTTTTTCCCCGCAAATAGATGGAGCAAAAACAAGAAACAAGTTTTTCAACCGAACTCAAAGGAGACAATTTATGTATTTGTGCGAATGCGAATGCATATAAATGAGATATCAAATCAAAATGAAAAAATCATTTGCCTGGAATATGACGTAGAAGGAAAATTCTTTTCGGATTTGAGTATTACAGTAAACGGCAAATCAATATTGTCGGAATTGGGATTTTCCATATCCGACGGCAAATACGGATACCCAATAATCGAAATCGCAGATAATACTTTAAACGAAATAAAACAAAAAATGTAACACGGGAGTGTAGCCGAGCGTATTCCCAAGATTGCAAATGATGGTTTGAAAGTTAGAACTTTCTGTTTTGCTATAATATGAAAGTTTCCCAATGAGAAAGATTCTTTTATTTCTTTTATTCTTTCAAATCTTAACGTCTTACGCCCAGCAGCTTCGCAAATGGACGAACACCGAAGGCAGGTCGTTTTCGGGAACGATAGTCGATTGTGACGGGGAAACAGCAAAATACAAGGTTTTCGGGCGCAACAAGCTTGTCGAAATTCCGCTTTCGCAATTGTGTCCCGCAGACAGGCGAATTGCGGTGATAGAAGCCTACAAGCCGAAGTACGAAGCCGCCCTAAGACATCTGAAAAGCGAGGCAGCCAAAACGTCGAAAGACGTTTTTCTAAGCAGGGAGCACATTCCGTATTTGAACGACATCGGAATGTATCTAAAGGAAATCGTGAAGCCTGTTGCGGAGAAGTTCAAGCCCGAGGGGGAATTCGACGATGCGGACGACTATTGGGTTCGCGTCCATTCGGGGATGGTCTATTTTGCGACGACTTGGCTGGAGGAGCTTTCAAACCAGGGCGAAATGCTGAAAACGGGCGAAGCGCGCCCGCCGAAGCTGAAAGACACCCTTCGGCACATAGGCGATTTCTACGAATTTTTCGCCGAGACGCACGCGGGTAAGAACTATTTCAAAAGCAGGCTCGGGCGGCAATTCCCCGTAAAATTCAAGCCCAAGAACTATATTCACGACAACCAACCCTACCACTACTGGGTTTATCTTCCGCAAAAATACGGCAAAGAGCCGCTGCCGCTCGTGTTCTTTTTGTGCGGTATAGGCGAATTCGGGACAAGTCTCGATGCCGTCCTGACAAACGACCTGCCCAAGCTTCTCGAAACGCGGAAAGACTATCCGTTTGTCGTAATCTCGCCGCAGGACAACGACAGGGTTTCGCGTCCGCCCTATTTCAACGAAATCCTCGCCGACGCGAAACGCCGCTTCAAGATAGACGAAGACAGAATTATCGGGACGGGGCTGAGTTCGGGCGGTACCGGAATTTGGCGTTGGGCGTTGAACAACCCCGATGTCTTTGCGGGCATAGTTCCCGTCTGCGCCGTAATGCCAACAGAAGAAATAAGACAACTCAAAGACATGCCAATTTGGATATTTAACAACGAATATGACAAAGTTTGGATTCAAGAACTATGCATTGCAAATATGAAGGGAAATCCCAACTTTAAATATACCATCTTTGCGGGGGAAAAAGGGCACGATGCGTGGAGCAAGGCATATAAAGTTAAAGGGCTTGAAGAATGGATTGCAAAATTAGACCGAAAAAACAACTCCGATAATTCAGAAAGGATACTCGAAAGATTTAGGACTGAAAATTCGCTAACAAAACCGCAATTAAAACAGGAAAAGATACAAAATTACCTTACGCTGGCTTTTGACCCATCATCAAAAGGCGGGAAATACTCCAACATATTGAATGAACATACATTTAGGTACGGTTCTATCCATGATTCAATACTTTATGATGCGCTTTCTTTGATATATAACTTTCAGCATTTTGAATTAAAACAATCAGCTTCACCGAATCCGGTTAGATTCATGGATGCAAAAAAACCTAGCGAATATCAGTTTGGAATTAAGATACAAAATATTTTGAAAGTAAACGTAAAAGCTCCCTTCGAGGTAATAGAGAAACCTTCATATAAGTGTTTTAGCGCATATTATGTGTCCGAAAATGAAGATCCCACTGCGGCGATGAACAGGTTGCGCAAAATGGCAAAAGACGCAGGCCTTACTCTTACGGGTGAAGATAGGATAGTTTATATGCAGATGCTTTTTGCTGACAGAAATATTTACGAACTTCAAATAGGAGTGCGTTAATGGAGGGAGTTTATTATTTCGGGGAGCATTTGCGTTGGAATCTCGGATTTTTAAATCCAAATATTGCGGGAGCATTCATTGCCATACTAATAGCATTTCTTTCCCCAATTACAGCGTTATGGCCGAAACGCAAATCTGTTAGAATTATATTTATCCTATGTTTTGTCGCAGAACTTATGCTTTGGTTCTTGCTGGCTAAAACATATTCGCGGGGGGCATTTGTTGCGGCTGCAATGTGCACGTTGGTTTGCGGCATATTCTTTCTATTATGCAAGGAATCTAAAAAAAATATATTCTGCATACTAGCGATAAAGGTGGCATTGATAATAATTATAATTCTATCGACAGGATTTTTTGCCAGAATTTCGCCAGATTATGTAAAAGACGACGCTTCGGTTTCCGCGCGTACAACGCTTTGGCAGGGAGGCCTAGAAATGGTTTCACAAGCTCCGCTAAAGGGGTGGGGGTATGGAAAATCAGGAGAAGAATACATAAATTGGTATCAGGATTTAGACGACGAACGCGAATATGCGGGGATGGTAAATGGGTATCTTTTACTCGCGACTGAATGCGGATTGCCGGTTTTATTTTTCATTTTATTGTTATTTTTATTCCCGATATTTCTTGGCTTTTTCAACTTTAAACAGTTATACGGATTGCCATTATGCGGAGCCTCTGGGCTATTGGCATTTCTAACTGTAAACATATTTAGCTCGTTATGGGTGTTTGGCGTATTTTTATGGGTTATGCCACCGATATATATATTGGCATGTTCCTGTGCATTTAGAATACAGCTCAAAAAGTTGGCTCGGATATTTGCTTGGTCATTATTTGCAAGTTTTTCGGTTTGCTCGCTTATTTATTTTCTCTCACTATATTATTTGGATAATCGAATCGCCAAATTTGAAGGATACGTGAGATTAAATCCAAGTAGTTTTTCCCAAAACAACAAAAAAATTGCCATATTTGTGGATGAATCTGTGTTGGGGAAGTACTATGGAAAGACAATACGTAGAGCCCAAAATGCGATTGCAGATATATCATTAGATGTTTTTTCTGATACAGACGAAGTTATACACACAAAATACGATGCTATTATTTTATGCGGGCGAACAGTGAATTTACTAAAAAGCGGTAATTTAAACGGAAATAATATAATAGTAGTAAACCCTATTGGGTTGCCTAAAGATGCTTTGGTAAAGCCTTCTTTGATTTATCTTCCAAGTTTTGACCGATTCAACCAGAATGTACGTTGGCTTCATTATGCGAAGAAACTTGCTTTGCCGTATATGCTCATAGAAGATTCTGACCAGCAAATTTCCGGAATGCAATTAGCAAAAGCAATTGCAGGATTTTAGTAAACTTTCAAAGCAACCAGTGGTACGTGCATACGCAATATCATCGCACTTGCGATTTTTAGGGCATCACCATCATGAGCATGCCCGACGATTAAAAGTATTTTGCCTCAAAAAGTTTTCGGGCAGCAATGGGAGGTTAGTATTTAGATTTATGACCGATACCATGGGGAGCTTTGACGAGGTAACTTCATCTTCTCGCGCGAGCATCAGCGCATAATCGTCACCCTTTCCCAAATAATTTCCAAAAATTAACACATCGTTTTTCTTAATCATATACATTACTCTATTATAAACCCACAATATATTTTGTGTATGGGGCATGCAGAACTAAAAAAGTGAATTTCCATTAGAGCTTATACGTCCTGTGACATGGATAGTCTTCTACTTATCTTCTTGGTTAATGAAGATAAATGCCGTAAATTTGATTGACATATTGGGAATATCAAAAAGGACTTTGTCTCACTGGGAGCAGAGCGGAAATAATTTCCTTTAAGAACGATAGGTCGGGTAATAAATATTTTAATTCTGACGACCTTGCGGTTGTTCCGGAGGTATCGGAAATGCTAAATCTTCGTTGAGACGTTGAGTTATATCTGTTTATTTGGCTAAACTTCTCCAAGCGAGTAAGCGCCAGCTACTATGGTTGAGATTACATCAGATTCAGCACCTACACAAGCGTCGGTTTTAGAAGAAACGCGACCTTCATTCGTGAAAAGGATGTTGGATACTATATCTAATATTTTTGTGGGGAATCGTTAGTAGGTGAATAAATGTAATTTTACGATAAGTGGCAGTAGTTTTATAACATCTGCAAGGGGATGACTAAACTCAAATAATGAGTAGTCACGCCCTTGAACAAACTATTGAACCTTCTCCTAATAAGAAATTACCCCCAAAATCGAATAATGGACGGGGTACAAGAAAGTTTCTTATACGCAGGCTAAGTATTTAAAGCCTTTATATTATAATAAAAATTGTCCTTTTTTCAAAAAAAGCCAGTGTATAACTGATAGTAGATATTTTTATCTTGTTAATTGTTTGTAAAGATTAATGCTTATATTAAATATTCTTTCTCTGTATCGCCCTATAGGGGGGCGCGAAGAAGAGTTTTTACCAATAAATGAGGATAGCCCTATCCAATTTACGGGAGAGAATTTTGTGCGGTCCATTGAGGCAAATGCAGAAATTCTAAATACAACAGACTATATAGTGACCTTGATACCACGTATCAAAACCTTGCTATCAGATGTACGAGTCAAAAAAGTTATTGATAATAATGAAATTAAATTAAGTGTATGGTTGGATAATTATATAGGTTCTAATAATAAAGAATCTCTGATAATAATCGACTTATCATTGCTTTCTTCGGATGTGACAAGCATAATTACAGCTGTTATAGCGCGTATGATATTTAAAGCTCAGCAACGTTATCTTAAGTTAAATAAGCAATGCCTTCCAACGGTGTTGGTCATGGAAGAGGCCCATTATTTTATGAAACGTTATAACGATGATGCAGAAAATACCGGACCAACTACTCAATGTTGCAAGGTGTTTGAAAAAATTGCCAAAGAAGGAAGAAAATTCGGATTAGGATTAGTCTTATCCTCACAAAGACCGTCAGAACTGTCACCGACAGTATTATCTCAATGTAACTCATTCTTGTTACACCGTATATCTAATGACCGAGACCAAGAATTAGTTCACAGATTGTTGCCAGACAATATGAGAGGTATTCTTCGTGAGATTCCGTCATTACCCTCACAACACGCTGTATTATTGGGTTGGGTGACTGAATTGCCTATAATGGTAAAAATGCGCAAATTACCAAAGTCTCAATGTCCTCAATCGGATGATCCTGATTTCTGGGATGTTTGGACAGGCAACAAGAAACGTGATATTGATTGGGAGAAGATTGCCAACGAATGGCAAAAGAAGTAAACAGTATGACATGAATTCTCTGTAATTTGCATTCTATAAAATTTTGAGCGCTTGATACGTCTTTTTATGAAAGACGAAATAGTCGCAAGAATTGGATTTAATGGCGGAGTTGTGGAAATCTCCGAAGATGTGCTTTGCAAGCACACGATTTTTATAGGCTCAACGGGCAGCGGAAAGACTACTTCTTGCAATGTGCTTTTGCGCGACTTAATCCGCTATAAGGCAGATGACAGAGAGCGAAAAATCGCCCTAATCGTATTTGATTTTAAAGGCGACGGCACTTTGGGGAAAATAAGAACTTGGGCTAATGAGTGCGGCAGGAGTAGTGATATATTGGATTTTTCTCCTGACGGGAAATTTTACTACGATCCGCTTTGTGGCTTTGACTCCCTAAAAAAGCAGTCTCAATTTGCAGAGAGTATATTGGAAGTTCTCCCTGAAGATGGAGAGCACTACTGGCAACACGCTTTGCGAAAGCGCATAACATGCGTGCTAGAATATGTCCTATTTAAGTATTATACCCCATGCTTTGAAAATTTTTTAAATGAAATTTTTAATTTTTTAAGCCGCACGAATGAGCTTTTGTATGAA
>ERZ827181.1877-NODE-1877-length-20531-cov-8.225337_pt1 | contig 20531 bp, 16 predicted proteins | sample MGYA00519778_ERZ827181 | MGnify/ENA primary metagenome ERZ827181 (study PRJEB31778, sample SAMEA3449273) | human gut metagenome | biome: human gut; feature: human-associated habitat; material: faeces | place: United Kingdom | collected 2010/2012 ...
ATTCTCTTGGCTTTATGCTATTTTGCTAGCACATTACAAACATAGGAACTAAAAAGAAGATTATCATTTTTTTCTAATATGGCAAAACACCACCTGAAAGTCACTATTCGTTTGAAATGAAGTAACAAACCTCCAAACTATACAACAAAAAACAAATGTCCACCAAAGAAAGGTAAATATCCACCTTCCTGGAAGTGGACATTCTTATTTTTGTATGACATACAAATCTAATAAAGAAAAGTAAACATGAACACACGTATTCAATCCATGATGCTGCTGACTTTGATGACATGTGCCGGCAGCTTTGCGACCTTTGCCAGTAACAATGATACAACGTTTGTTGCATCTGGCAACCCGATAGTCAATTATAAATATCTGGGCGACCCTGCAGCAATGGTTTATGACGGCAAAGTATACATTTATGCCGGACACGATGAATGCCCTGCTCCCGAACAATACTACCTGATGAACGAATGGTGCATTCTTTCTACCGAAGATATGCATACTTTTACCGAACATGCCTATACATTAAAAGCTACCGATTTTAAATGGGCGAAAGGAGAAGCATGGGCAAGCCAGGTAATCGAACGCTACGGAAAATTCTACTGGTATGTGACCGTAGAACATGCCACTATTCCCGGCAAATCTATCGGAGTAGCCGTTTCCGACTCTCCTATCGGTCCATTTAAAGATGCACGTGGTTCGGCACTTATTACCAATGACATGACAACTGAATATACCTCCATCCGATGGGACGACATAGACCCTACTGTATTCATTGATGATGACGGACAGGCATATTTGTTTTGGGGAAATACCCAATGCTATTATGCCAAGCTGAAAGAAAACATGACAGAACTGGACGGTCCGATTATGCCCATACAGTTGCCCCGTTTCACCGAAGCGCCTTGGATACACAAACATAACGGCTGGTATTACCTGTCGTTTGCATCCGAGTTTCCTGAAAAAATCTGCTATGCCATGAGCCGCAACATTAACGGTCCATGGGAATACAAAGGCATCCTGAACGAAATAGCTGGTAATTCGAATACCAACCATCAGGCTATCATTGAATTCAAGGGGAAATCCTATTTCATCTACCACAACGGGAGTATTAATACCGATGGCTGCGGTTTCCGACGGGCCATCTGTATCGACCGTCTGTACTATAACGAAGACGGTACCATCAGACGTATACAAATGACATCGGAAGGAATCTGGGAATAAGGCTTTTCATTAATTTTCTAGATAGGTTATACACTAAAAAAATCCGTGGATACGCCGGGATGGCGCATCCATGGAACTATTATTCCCTAAAAAATACACTTAAATTTCTCACAAGAAAAACAACATCAAAAAAAGACCGACTGCAAATCGGGCAAACCCATTCAGGCCTGCACCGATTCCAGTCGGATTTATATCTAGTTCTAAGTGCTTCTTATGCTTCACCTTTGAAATCACTCAAAGGGGGTACAAAGGTTTTGGCATTGCGCTGCTGCTCTGGCATCTGAATCGGTCCGAAATTCTTTTCGTATTTTACGATATTATCCTGCAAAGCAAACATCAGGCGTTTGGCATTTTCAGGAGTCATCACTATACGCGACTGTACGCCGGCCTTAGGAAGTCCCGGCATGATACGTACAAAATCAAGTATAAATTCAGATGTAGAATGAGTGATAATAGCCAAATTGGCATACGTACCTTGAGCCACTTCTTCTTTCAGCTCTATCTGCAATTGTTCCGGATTGTTATTATTTTCGTTTTCCATAATGATTTACTTTTCTACTGATTTTAGGACTAGTTATTTATTCCACAAAAATAGGAAACTTTTCTCTATTTACCATATACTTCCATAAAAATATTTTGCAAAATCATTTCTGTGACGCCGTGTGCGCATCCGATTCTGTTTTTGCTTCCGGCACTGAAAGAATCTTGCGGTATTCCGCAGGAGACGTCAGCACTTCAATCGCTTTCTTCAAGTCGGCATCGTCTTTCAAACGCTGCATCGCCGCACCCCGTTCAAAGAAATATCGGGTTGCTACTTCTTCGGCTATCTGTTCTTTTATCGGTCCGGAAAAATAATCCAGGTCACGATCCAAGTTATGGTTCAGTTTCTGTTCCAATGCCTTAAACTCTTCGGCCGCGCCTTCCATATACCCTTCAAATTCGGCTACTTCTTTCAAGGTTTTCAGCATTTGTTCGCTCTGGCGGTCATAAGTGAAGTTGGCATCCTTTACCAGTTTTTTAAAATCGGCATAATCCTCATCTGTAATCTGCAACGAATCTACAGAGACCAATGCCGGATGAGTCAGGCAATACTGGGTAGCATAGTCAAATATCAAATCATCATTCAGCAAATAGAAAAGAATATTAGGGAACTTATCACCTTTCACTTCTATGTCGGGACGTATGCCTCCCCCATCACGCACTTCACGACCGGCAGCTGTATAAAACACATGGGTCAGACTGTCGGGGATACGTGCCACCGAACCATCAGCATTCTTCTTCGCATAATCTATTGCCTGAATGCAACGCCCGCTGGGAATATAATACTTCGAAGTAGTCACCTTCAGTGTCCCATTATACGGAAGCTGACGAGTGGTCTGAACCAATCCCTTCCCATACGTACGGGTGCCAATGATAACTGCACGGTCTAAATCCTGCATCGAGCCACTCAAGATTTCAGAAGCCGAAGCGGTGTTGCCATTAACCAATACAGCCAGAGGCATTCCCGTATCAATCGGTTCATTCGCGGTCTTAAAAGACCCTGCAGCCTGACGGATCTTACCTTTGGTTACGACTATCTCCTTGCCTTTAGGTATAAAAAAATTGACAATGTCTACCGCTTCCTGCAACGATCCTCCCCCATTGTCACGCAAATCGAGAATCAATGCCTTTGCTCCTTTATCTTTCAGTTCAATGAATGCTTTTTTTACATCCTTGGCACAGTTGTCGGTAAAACCACTGAGCGCCAGATAGCCGATACTATCGTGCACCATACCGTAATAAGGCACCGGATTGTTCCGGATATTCTTCCGGGTAATCTTAAATTCCATCACCGTGCTGTCATTTTTCAACGGACGGAGCACTTTCAGGATAAACGATGTTCCCGGTTCGCCACGTAAAGCCTCACTTACTTTCTCCGAAAACTCTTGAGGTTTCAAATCACCACGAACCATGTCCTTCCCTCCTACTGATAGGATAATGTCGCCCGCCTTTACTCCTGCCTCTGCAGCCGGCATACCCTCTATCGGCTCTATCACGGCAATACGGTCTTTCTTCTTGTAATACCGGATAGCCGCACCGATACCTCCATACTTTCCGGTAATCATCTCCTTCAAGCTGCTCACTTCTTCTTCGGGATAATATTCCGTATAAGGGTCGGTAAGTGCCAACATGCCGTTTACCCCGTTCTGAATCACTTTCTCCGGATTAAGGGTATCGACATAAAACAAATCAAGTTCCTTGAAAATAGCATTGAATATATCCAGATTCTTCGCTATTTGGAAATTACGGTCGTCTTCCTGTTTAAAACTGGACAAGCCCAAAGCCATCAATACGACCAATGCCCCTATAAGTGTTCTTTTTGTATTCATAACTTTACTAAACGATTATGAGGTACAAAGAAACACATTATTCTGCTTCGGATAACAGAACCAAGCAAATATTTAACTTTATTTCGTTTGTCACGCCAGTCACGGAAACCGGTTGCATCATGCCACGCATATAGTTGCACCTGCCGATGCAGATACTTTCGCGTGCCAATACAAATAAGTGCAGGCAGAGCGGAACATTTCCACAAGAAAAAACGCTTCGATTTTTTGGTTGCTAACCGTAGCCTGTATATATTTGCATTACCATAATTAATATAGTTGAACGAAATGAAAACGTATGACATTTATTTCTCGGACCAAAGTTCGAGCGACAACAAGGGATTTTCTATCAAAACCGAAGAGAAAGCCATCCACATGGCAGAAGACATACTCGCCAAAGGCGGGAGCTACATCGAAGAATATGCCGGAGGTACCATATCGGTAATCGACTCGGAAGGAGTAACCGTATGGAGCAAACCCATACCGAAAGCATAACTCAAGAACTCAAAAACTCAAGAACTCAAAAACTCAAAACTCAATATCTATGTTCTCAGGAATAGTAGAAGAATGTGCCAAAGTAGTCAAGATAGTCAAAGAACAGGAAAACCTGCATCTGACCTTGACATGTTCGTTTGTAAATGAACTGAAAATAGACCAAAGCGTGTCGCACAACGGTGTGTGCCTCACCGTGGTTCACATCGAAAACAATACGTACACCGTTACCGCCATGAAAGAAACCATCGAACGCTCGAATATCGGGCTGCTGAAAGAAGGCGATGAAGTGAACGTAGAACGGAGCATGCTGATGAACGGCAGGCTGGACGGACATATCGTGCAGGGACATGTAGACCAGACAGCTGTATGCACGGCTATTGACGATGCCGACGGAAGCTGGTATTTCACGTTCAAGTATGATTTCCAACCCGAAATGGCGAAACGCGGATACTTTACCGTAGACAAAGGCTCGGTAACCGTCAACGGGGTGAGCCTGACCGTATGTAACCCGACGCAAGACTCGTTCCAAGTAGCGATCATCCCTTATACCTTCGAACATACTAATTTCCACACGCTGCACATAGGAAGCGTGGTAAATCTGGAGTTTGACATCATCGGCAAATACCTGAGCCGCATGATGCAGCTGGTAGGATAATGCTTGCATTCACCACAGAGGACACAGAGGAAAAATTTTAAATCCCCTGTGTGCCTCTGTGGTGAAATATCAATTATTTTTGTAACATCATTAACACTTAAAATTGAAAGCATGAGAAAAACATTTGCATTGGGATTATTGGGCATCTCTCTTCTTGCCGGGAACGCCCAGACATTCAAAGAGTGGCAAGACCCGGAAATAAACGCCATCAACCGTGCGCCGATGCATACCGACTATTTCGCATACGAGTCGGCAGAAGCTATCGGAAATGGGAAAATGCAATCGCAGAACTATATGAGCCTGGATGGCACTTGGAAATTCTTTTGGGTGGCAAATGCCGACCAGCGCCCTACCGATTTCTGGAAAACCGGATACAACGACAAGGGATGGGATGACATACAAGTACCCGGCGTATGGGAACTGAACGGATACGGAGACCCCATCTATGTAAACACCGGCTTTGCCTGGCGGAACCAATACGAAAGCAATCCTCCCTACGTACCCACCGAAAAGAACCATGTAGGCTCTTACCGCCGGGAAATCACCGTTCCGGCTTCGTGGAAAGGGAAAGACATTATCGCACACTTCGGTGCCGTCAGCTCGAACATGTACCTTTGGGTAAACGGGAAATTCGTAGGATATAGCGAGGACAGCAAGCTGGAAGCCGAGTTCGACCTGACCTCTTACCTGAAACCGGGGCAGAAAAACGTAATCGCGTTCCAGGTATTCCGCTGGTGCGACGGGTCGTACCTGGAAGACCAGGATTTCTTCCGCTACACCGGAGTGGCACGCCACTGCTATCTGTATGCACGCAACAAGAAACGCATCGAAGACATCCGCGTCACTCCCGATCTGGATGCCGAATACAAAAACGGTACACTTGCCGTTGATGTACAGCTGAAAGGAAGCGGCAACGTGCTGCTGACCCTGAAAGACGCCGAAGGAAAGGAAGTGGCTTCGGCTTCGACCAAAGGGGAAACGGTAACGATGAGCGTTGAAAACCCGCACAAGTGGACCGCCGAGACTCCTTACCTTTATACGCTCTATGCACAGATGGAAGGTGCTTCGGGTGCTGAAGTGATTCCGGTAAACGTAGGTTTCCGCAAAATCGAACTGAAGAATGCACAGATACTGGTCAATGGCCAGCCGGTATTGTTTAAAGGTGCCAACCGTCACGAAATGGATCCCGATGGCGGTTACTATGTATCGCGCGAACGTATGCTTCAAGACGTATTGCGCATGAAAGAGCTTAACATCAATGCCGTACGTACCTGCCACTATCCCGATGATGCATATTGGTATGAATTGTGCGACCGCTACGGACTCTATATGGTAGCCGAAGCCAACATCGAATCGCACGGTATGGGATACGGTGACAAGACTTTGGCAAAAAACGCTTCGTATGCCAAGGCGCACATGGAACGCAACCAGCGCAATGTGCAACGCTCGTTCAACCATCCCAGCATCATCTTCTGGTCGCTCGGGAACGAAGCCGGATACGGACCTAACTTCGAAGCTGCCTACGACTGGGTGAAGGCAGAAGACCCCAGCCGTGCCGTGCAGTACGAACAAGCCCGCCAAGACGGAAAGACCGACATCTTCTGCCCGATGTATTACGACTACAAGGGATGTATCGCCTATTGCGAAGACAACAGCAAGCAGAAACCGCTCATCCAATGCGAATATGCACACGCCATGGGCAACTCGGAAGGCGGATTCAAGGAATACTGGGACCTGGTACGCAAATATCCCAAATACCAGGGCGGATTTATCTGGGACTTTGTAGACCAGTCGTGCCGCTGGACCGGAAAGAACGGACGGACTATTTATGCCTACGGAGGTGACTTCAACCGCTTTGATGCCAGCGACATCAACTTCTGCGACAATGGTCTGATAAGCCCCGACCGTGTGCCCAACCCGCACGCCTACGAAGTGCGCTACTTCTATCAGGACATTTGGACCACCCTTGCCGATGCACAAAAAGGTATTGTAAAGGTGTATAACGAATACTTCTTCCGCGACCTTTCGACATACCGCATGGAATGGGAATTGCTCCACGACGGACGTATTGTACGCACAGGCTCAGTAGAAAGCCTCAGCGTAGCTCCTCACCAGACTAAAGACGTGACACTGGATTATGGCACCATCGGTACCGAAGGCGAATGGTTGCTGAACGTGAAATACGTATTGAAAAACGCCGAAGGCATGTTGCCCGCCGGTCATACTGTAGCCTACGACCAGCTGACTCTGAAAGCCTACGAAGCATCGGCATTGGAGTTTGCCAATGTAAAAGAAAGCAACCAGGACATCATCGTGCCGGAAATCGATGCTACCAACAGCAATTACCTGGTAGTGAAAGGCGAAAACTTCGATATCGAATTCAACAAATACACCGGCTACCTCACCGTCTATGAAGTAGAAGGCGTAAGCTATCTCGAACCGGGCACCGCACTGGCACCCAACTTCTGGCGTGCACCGACCGACAACGATTTCGGAGCCGGCCTGCAACAGAAATATGTGGCATGGAAGAACCCCGGCATCCGCCTTACCTCGCTGAAGAGTGAAATGGAAAACGATATGGTGAAAGTCAGTGCCGACTATGAACTGAAAGCCGTTTCGGCGACTCTCTCGCTCACTTACCTCATCAATAACAAGGGTGCAGTAAAAGTGGTACAGGCAATGAAAGCCGACCCGAACGCGAAGGTATCAGACATGTTCCGCTTCGGCATGAACCTGATGATGCCCCGCCAGTTCGAAACCATTTCGTTCTACGGCAGAGGCCCGTGGGAAAACTATTCCGACCGCAACCATTCTACGCCGCTGGGTGTATACCGCCAGCAGGTAGACGACCAGTATTATCCGTACATCCGTCCGCAGGAAAGCGGAAACAAGACCGATCTCCGCTGGTGGCAGGTCATCAACAAAGCGGGCAACGGACTGATGTTCGTATCCGAAGCTCCCTTCTCGGCATCGGCTCTGCCCTACCGCATCGAAGACCTTGATGAAGGCTGGGTGAAAATCCAACGCCACTCAGGCGAACTGGACAAAGCCGGCATGACCAGCCTGTGTATCGACAAGGCGCAGATGGGCTTGGGATGTGTCAACAGCTGGGGTGCCCTCCCGCTGGAGAAATACCGCCTGCCCTACGGCGATTATGAATTTACCTTCATCATGTCGCCCTGCTGGCATCAGGTGAAGTAAGCATTTTCTGAACGGTTTGTTCATAAACACACAAAACCGATTATAACTCATCTAAACAAAAGGGGGTTATAATCGGTTTTTTGTTTGCTTATCTCACACACGTCTTAAAAGCAAAAGAGCTTTTTTCTACTAAATAGTTCATTGATAGCTAAAATTCTCTTATTCTAATTCATAAAAAATATTAATGCTAATTTACTGAAGAGAAGACGAAATTTTGTTTATCCTTTTATTTATCAGCAACAAACATAAAAACAGATGATTCAAGTAAGGCCCAGAAGTGTGAATATATGTTTAATTTTACCTACTGATTAAATTCCTTTTTCGTATTATCAATTTATAAAAGAAATTTTCAAGTATGAATACTTTCAACGACATTCAACTCAAGCAACAAATTTGGGCAAAACAGAAAGGGCTTACCAGAGAAACTCAATTTGCCGGAACAGAACACGAAACTTATCTTTTGGCAAACCCTCATCAAAATCTTTTTATGCCTTTATCTGAAACGAACGCAAATCTTTTCGGACAAAAAGAGCTAGAGGAGATGAAAGAACTTTGTTCAACGTCCGCTATCTGTCTCAATTTGTTCCAATATTGGCAAGGAAAAGATATTTATCCATTACTGAATGCTCTTCGTCTTCCCTCGAAAAAGAGTTCAAATTATTCTATGGAGGATGAAAACCCATCAACTTGTCCTATCAAATTAAAAGAGAAATTTCAATTTGATGAAAGAAAGCGGATTTACCCGCATCCCGTCACGGTGGATGTATTCATACATGCCGGATTCGATTTCATTATCGAAACTCAATTTGCCGCACCATATAAATCTCCCCATTCAAATTTGGCAAAATGGTATATCGACCAGCCATCTTTTTGGAAAGAGCTCCCTCATTTGTTCGAATTGGCAAAAGAAATATCTTCATCTAATCAACGGTTCTATTATCTGGACGTGGCACGGCTGATAACAGAAATTATTGCATTGAAGAAGACTTATGAAGAATCAGACCGTTATTCAAATGAGACGATTCGTCGCAGATTTTGCCTGATATATCTTTGGTACGATGTTTTAGGTGAAGACGGAATCAAGCACAAAAATGAAATTGAAGAATTTGCTAAAATAGCCGAAAAAGATTTCATTAACTTCAGACAAATCTCTATCCAGAAATTGATAACCAAGCTGGCTAAAGATTTCTACAAAGGCAATGAAGCATATTGTGATTACCTGATTGAAAGATATTTATAGTAAAAAAATAACATAAAAATGGAAAACTACTTTTTAATCATTGTAACATGCCTAATCATTATTTCAAGTTGTACATTAAGCAGAATCCAATCAATAGCAGAAATAGATTTCTTTCTTGCCATTTCATCTGTTCCGTAGCGAAAATGTTTATTTTTTCACCTAACTTTACTATCTTTGTTTTGGTGGTAGATACATCCTATGTAGGAAACCTAACAATTGTATTGCCTTTGTATCAAAAATGTAACCGGAGAGTCTGAGAACAGAAATGAAAAGACATTTATATTAATATGTTTAACCTTTATAAATCGTAGAATTATGGCAAGAGCATTAAAACAAATTTTCGTTAATGAGCTAAAGAATGGAAAGTTTCAACCGATTTTACAGGCAGTTTTAGATGATGACACTCTTGATTTAGAATTGCGAGGAGACCGTGTTATTATTTACTATCGTGGAGGCAAATTATTAACTCTGAAAGAAGACGGAACACTTGAATCATTGGATAAGAAATATCAACAAGATAAAACTATTTTAAAAACTATTCCTTCCTTTGAAAATATTGAGGACTATATACAACAGGCAAAAAAAATTGTTGATTACTATGTCATCCACAAAAAGAATCATTTAGGAGAAAAAGACATACAACAAATGATTATTCGTGAAAACAATTATTCACCTATCGATAAAGACACAGATTTTTTTATTATCGACACTGAATATGAAGAAAATTCAAGTGAAGGGCGATTCGATATGATTGCTTTACAATGGAACAGCACAGCATCAGATCATAGATATAAAAAAGTAGAATTAGCATTTATCGAAGTCAAACAAGGTTTTAAATCTGTAGGATCTACAAATGGGAAAGAAGATATAACCAAACCTGGATTATTAAAACATTTTCAAGACTATAAGAAATTTGTAACAACAGTTCCTTTTGAAGATTTCAAAAATGAAATGCTCATTGTTTTTAAACAAAAAAAAGAATTAGGTTTAATACCTAATGCTCCTTCAATTGAGAATATAAAAGACTTTAGAATACCAAATGAAACGAAATTTTATGTTATTCTAGCAAACTATAAACCGGCAAGCGATACGTTAATGAATGAACTTGATGCTATGGATAAAGCAGGAATTACAGATTGCCTCTTTTTCACATCTTCTTTTTGTGGCTATGGATTATACAAAGAAGGTATTAAAACACAAGATGAAATTAAGAATATTATAAAAAGGAGCAAATCAATTAAATGATTTTCACCCCATGCAGACTTTCCGCACATCTCTGCTATACTTTTACAACAAACTTTGTAAAGTATAGCAGGGAATGTACGAAAAGTGAAAACTACAATTCTACCACTTTATGAAAATAACTATCCACCGCGGTGCACACCAGATAGGAGGATGCATCACCGAAATCAAAAGCGGCAACGCCAAAATACTCATTGACTTGGGTGCCAATTTGCCCGATAGTGAGGAAAAAGAACTGGATGCGTCCGATGTAGCCCGACTTACGAACGATGCGGACGCTATATTTTATACCCATTATCATGGTGATCATGTGGGATTGTTTCACCTTGTGCCCGAAAACATCCCTCAATACATTGGCAAGGGAGCACAAGAAGTGATGAAGTGCAAATATAATGCACTGAACAAGCATCAGGATTATAGTAAAGAATTGATTGCCATTGATCGTTTCCACCCTTATACGCCTAATGTCCCCATTGATATCAAAGGAAAGATTCGGGTTACTCCTTATTATGTTTCCCATTCGGCTTTCGATGCTTATATGTTCAAAATAGAAGCGGAAGGGAAAACCATTCTCCACACCGGAGACTTCCGCCGCCATGGCTATTTGGGAAAGGAGCTTTTCAAAGTATTGCACGATTATATAAAGAATGTGGATTTTCTCATAATCGAAGGAACCATGCTGGGAAGAAAAGAAGAAAAGGTGGTTCGGGAAAATGACATCAAGCTGAATACGGTTTCCTTGCTCAAGAAACATAAATATGTGTTTGCTCTTTGCTCGTCTACGGACATAGATCGTTTGGCTTCATTTCACCAGGCATGCAAAGAGACCCATAGAAATTTCTTGTGTGACCCATACCAGAAATCTGTTCTTGACATTTTTTCCCGATACATGAGACATGGGCTTTTCCATTTCGATAATGCATTCGTGATGTACAGGCAGCAGGTTGCGAATCCGAAGGTGATGGCAAAATTACGTAATGAAGGTTTTCTGATGCCTGTACGTGTAAGTCAGATGGAATTTATCAAGAATTTGCTGGCAATATACAACGATGAGCCTGCTTATCTTATTTATTCCCTTTGGCAAGGATATTACAATGGTACAGAGAAACAAGTGAACCCGAAAATCGTGGAGCTTCGCAGCCTGTTCCCCGGCCATATCTTGGATGGGGTTTACGACGGATTTCATACCAGCGGACATGCCGATGTGGAAACATTGGAAGAAGCATGCCGCATCCTTCGTCCCCGGTTGGGCATTATCCCGATTCACAAAGAAGCCCTGTCCACCTATAAAGCGTTGGACATAGCCAAAGAGTTTCCTGTTATCGAATCATCGGAACAGATTGAGAATGTAACCGTTTCCATTCTTTAAAGCGAAAGACTGATGTTTGGGTTTGAAATCAAAGGTCTTAAAGTTGTAGCCTTATCCGATACGCATGCACGGCATCGGACCCTATCCGTCCCTGCTTGTGACGTATTGGTTCATGCTGGAGATGCTTGCAATTTGGGGAATAAAGAACAGCTGAAAGACTTTTTCGACTGGTATCAAGCGCAACCTGCACGATACAAGATTTTTGTGGCAGGGAATCACGATACGCTTTTCGAAACGGCAAACCAAGAATTGGAAAATATGATACCGAAGTCAGTCATCTATTTGGAAAACAATCTGATTGAGATTGAAGGTGTGACATTTGCCTCTATCGCCGCAAGGCCTAAGCTGAAATGCTTTATCGAATACGAACCGATAGATGTGCTTGTTACGCATGGAGCACCGTTCGGCATACAGGATGAAGAAAGAAAAGGATGTAAGGATTTAGCAAAACAAATTCTATTAATTGAACCGCAATATGCCTTGTTCGGACATTGCCACAAAGGGAATAAATCTCCTTTACGGATTGGGAAAACGATTTATGTAAACGTAACTTTATAACACAATATTATCGGATTAAATGAATGTATTTATACTGGAACAAATTACATTGGAAGATTTGAATTATCCTGTACGTGAAACAGTGACTTCCACTTGGGGTATCTATTCTTCTCTTGACAAGGCATACGAAGCATTACAAACTTTGGTGGCAGAGGAAAACAAGAAGTATACATTGGGATATATCGTCACAGAAACAAGATTGGATAATTGGGCGACGCTGGAAGTATCGATTCACACATATACAAGAACGGGCGAGTTGAACGATGAGCAAATTATATCAGATGAAGAACACCCGGACTGTGATAAGCCTTTTTATGGCCGTCCCAAAGAGAAGATACGCTTCAAACCAGGAGATATTGTAGAAGTCTGGCAAGGTGGTACAAGCGAATTACATATTGTTTGTGCGCTGCCTTGGACTCCTCAAGAAGTAGAAAAAAGGAATAAGCGATTGGTGGAGGAATATGGGGAAGGACATGAACTGAGATTGGATTCTATCGATGACTGCTATTTAGTTTATTCTTTGGGAATAGGTGACACGCACGGTCATTCGCAAGCGGCGTATCTATTTGCTCCTACCCAAAAAGTTCCGGCGAAAATAAGACTTAAATTACAAGCCAAACTGATAGAAGAGAATTTTACAGCCGGACACAATCTTCAAATGTCTGAACTGCCATTTGCCAAAGACCCGAAAGTGCTTAACGAGGTATTGAACATTTGGGAAAAAGTCGCTAAAACAAAAGATTATGATGAAATAAATTGTCTGCTCATCAGAGACAAAGCCGATTGGATAAAATCACAATTGGATTTTTCTCCCAAACAGGCTCAGCGGTTTGACCGTTTTTATACAAAGTGTAAAAAGCTGTTGAAAGAGAAAAAGAAAAAGAAAGTATATTAACAACAAAATCTACTAATACAATGGGAGTATTTGAACTGAATAGAATCTGTTTGGAAACGTTGCGCTATCCTTCACGTAAAGTACGGGTGACTGAATTGGGGTTGTATTCCACATTCGAGAATGCTTATGAGAAATTGCAAGAACTTGTTGTCGAATCGAAAAAGGAGAAAGAAGAATGTGAAAAGGAAGGTGATAAGGATTATACTTATGCATTCACTTTTGGATATAGCATCCATGAAAAACAATTGGACATCCTATATGGAGATACCATTTCTGTCCGCACTTACACACGCGACGGGACATTGAATGATGAATGCATTTGGAAGGATGAAAAGGGTACAGACCTGCTTCCTTTTTATGGTCGCCCAAAAGAAAAGATTCGGTTCAAAGTAGGAGATATTGTGGAAGTGTATATGTATGGAACTGCTGAATTGAGCATTATTTCCTCACTCCCTTGGACTCCTCAAGAGATAGAAAAACGGAATAAAAAGTTGGAAGAGAAGCATGGAAAAGGATATACACTCACTTTGGATTCCACAGACGATTGCTATCTGGCTCATTCATTAGGCTTGGGCAATACGCATTTCCATCCCTCGTGTACGGATATATTTGCTCCACTCAAAAAAATTCCAGCTACGATAAGGCGTAAGTTACAAGCTAAATTATTAGAAGAAAGTTTTACGTTCGGATATAATCTTCAGATTTCCGAACTGCCTTTTTCTAAAGATGCGAAGGTGCTTGACGAATTATTAAACGGCTGGGACAAATTTATCGAAGCAAAATATTACACAGGAATGGAATGCTTGGTTGACTATGGAAACCCGGACAACATCAAAGCACAGTTGGATTTCTCAAAAGAACAATCCCAACGCTTTGAACACTTTTTTGACGTGTGCGTACGTTTGGTAAATGAGAAACGAAAAAATGTATAACTGCATCAACCTGTTGATAGTATGCAGGAACTTTGTTGAATAAAAAATATTGATAATTTAAAAAACTTCGACTTATGGATAATGTAACATTGGCAAAAATATACGATAAAATAGAAAAGGAACACCTTTCTTTCAAGGAATTATCACAAAGTCTCAATATGGATTTGGAAGACATATTCGAGGGAATGGCAGACATCGTGAATAAAGAAATTGTTTTGCATGTCGATTATTTGATGGACGATGAAATGTGCTTGTCTGAAGACTACAAGGATGCACTGCAATTTATAAAAGAAAGATCGAACGACAACATAGAAATCCAAAGCAATTATTTTTCCGACAGAATAGAAGATTCGAACGACGAATTTGGGGATATGATAGAGAGCTTTAACACGTATTGTGAGGAAAACATACATGGACTTATAGCTGCCAGTTTCCGCGATTCACATGTTTCATTGGAAGACATGGTGAAATGTTATGAAGGACGATTTACAAGAGAGGAAATCATAGCGCTTGTAAAAAAAGCGGTAGTGGAGAATCATATCAAAACAGATGTAACGCATCTCATCCCTAATGCTGAAAATGAAGAGGAAAGGGAAGAGCTTCTATTCATTCAAAACCTGTCCGACCAAATTGAAAAGCCGGTCGTAGATAAGGTGGAATATGTTCCGATTGGACAAAAATTGGCATCCGGGAGGCTTCAAGGTATCTGTGGCAGCTATGCTGAATATATTGACCCTATGTATATGGATGAGGTTATTAAGTGCATGCGTTTCCAGAAAATAGAAAACATCTGCGAAGCATACGACATAAAATATGAGCCAGGTATCAGCGGAGAAGAAATATGTGCGGGCATTTATCTATATCTGCTTAGCCAAGACTACAGGCAGATACAAAATATCAAGTTCTTTGCTTCACCTTATGTTGCGCTTGAATTTTACATGCAAAGCATACAACCTAATAATGATATAACTGTTTTCTACGACATTGGGATTTTTGATGATTAAAAAAAGAATGCCGTACTCCGGCTACAAGTCCTTCACCAGAATGCGCCCGCTTTGGTACAGGTACGCCTGCTTTGCCTCAATCAGGGCATGCCACGAAGCCGAATAGTCCTCCTTGTCTATCTTGAAGTTTTCGGCGCCGGCACTGTCCAGCCGCTCTATCAGCACACCTACGGTCAGGCGGTTGATGTCCATTCCGGGCAAGTAACGGATGTTTCCTTCTTTATCGTCATCAGAAGTTTCGTAAACCAGACGGACATCGGTCAGCTCGTAGAGGATATTCTTTGTCAGCCGGATGGGAATCTTATGCTCTTTGCTCAGCTCCTCTGCCGTATAGGGCTGCTGCTCGTGCTCGAACCGCTTGCAGATAGCGGAGAGCACGATGGCACAGAAGAAATCGTGGTAGCGCCGGCTGATATGCGCCGTTTCTTTCCCGAAGCTGAACGAAGAAAGGTTCTGGCTGACGTAGCTCATCTCGGCACCGAACAGGCAGATGGTCCACGACACCTGTGTCCATAACAGGAACATCGGGATGGCGGCAAAGCTTCCGTAGATGGCATTGTAGTTCGAAATCCATATCTGGCTGTTGACGTAGAAATACTGGAAAGCCTGAAAGGCGCTACCTGCCAGTATCCCCGGAAACCAGGCATGGCTTAGCTTCACTTTCGTGTTGGGCATGAACACGTATAGCGCGATAAACATCCCCCACGTTAAGGCATACGGGACAAGACGCACCAGGAACTTCAGCATCGGTCCCAGCAGAAGGAAGGTTTCCAAATCCTTCACATACGTGGTCATCACGATGGTCAGACCGCTGGAGATAACAATGAGCAACGGAAGCAGTAGCAGCATCGAAAAATAATCGGTTATCTGGCGGAACACCGTGCGGGGACGCTTTACCTGCCAGATGGCGTTGAAACTGCGCTCGATGTTGTCTATCAGCATCAGGATGGTAAACAGCAACATAATCAGGCCCACGCCGATAAAGATGCCGCTCTGCGAGTGTTGCAGGTAAGAATTGACCCACGAAAACACCAGCTCGCTCTGCTGGCTCATCACACCGCTTTTGATTTGCTGCTCCATCAATGCATCGAAACCGAAGCCGCGGGCAATGGCGAACAGCAGGGCAAGGATGGGGATGATAGACAGCAATGTGCTATACGTCAGTGCCGAAGCACGCACCGGAATGCGGTCGTTCAAGAACTGCTCTATCGAAAGGTAAATGATTTTCACACACGAATACAGGCGCTTCCTCACTGGAGTTACCTCATCTTCGGTGATTCTCCAGATGCCGTCTGTCAAGAATTGAAGCCAATATTGCAGTCTCATAGTTATTAAATGAAGAATGAAGAATAAAGAATGAAGAAACAGCGTTCGGCGTAAGCCAATGCCATGCGGACGAAGTTAAATTCTTCATTCTTAATTCTTCATTCTTAATTTAAAAAAAGCAGCCGGCCTGTAAGCCGGGTTCTGTTCCTTATATAATACAAGGTGTCTGTCATTTATCTACGCCCTTTGTCACCAAAAGGCTCTAGCGGTCTACCCTCCGACGTGGGGCGAGCAACCCTCGTTAATGCCGGTTTACACGACCTTACAACTCCTAAGATGCACAGCCCGCGTGTCACCACGCGGCTGGTAGGCTCTTACCCTACCTTCTCACCCTTACCTCTCCGGGTAGGAGCGGCGGTTATTTTCTTCTGCATTACTCTACCCTCGCGGATAGCTTTCTGTTAGGAAGTAGGATGCTCTGCGTTGCCCGGACTTTCCTCTTGTGCCGAAACACCAGCGACAGACCGTCCGACTGCTTTCTGACTGCAAAGGTACGCAATAAATGCATTCCTCCTGCCATTTTTACGAGAAATATCTTTTGCGACTGCAAAAGTGACTGATAATGAATGCAAATTTGTCAGTTATCCCCGTTAAGCGCGGTTAAGGAGCTGTCTTGCTTTGTTAAAAGAGAGAAAAAAGAACACACAAGGAGTACAACCGCATAATATTTGTTCTACTTTAGCAGATGAAATGTTAAAGCAATAATGAAATTAACAATTTAAACAAGTTATAGATATGAAAAAGACAACTAAGTTCGCATTAGGAGCAGTCGCACTGATTGCTGTAAGCGCAGGAGTGGCAGGAGTGACTTCGTATGCCATCCTCCAGTCTAAAGATACAAAGAACGCTTCTTTCTACGAAGAGTTCCAAACGGCTACTCCAGCCAAATATGCTGCATTCGATACATCGAAAATGCAGCCCGTCGACCTGACACAAGCAGCCGAAAGTTCACTGAACTCTGTAGTACACATCATGGCTATCCAGCGGAGTAAGACGAAGGTAATACAGACCCAACCGGATATTTTCGATTTCTTTTTCGGTGACGGCCGCGGACGCCAGCAGCAGGTCCAGACTCCCGAACAGCGCGGATTCGGTTCGGGCGTTATCATCTCGAAGGACGGATACATTGTGACGAACAATCACGTGATTGATGATGCCGACGAGATTTCGGTCAAGCTGCACGACGGACGGGAAATGAAAGGACGGGTTATCGGTACCGATGCTACTACCGACCTGGCTTTGGTGAAGATAGAAGGCGATGATTTTCCTGCCATTCCGGTAGGCGACTCGGATGCCTTGAAGGTAGGCGAATGGGTGCTTGCCGTAGGTAATCCCTTCAATTTGGGCTCTACCGTAACGGCGGGTGTCGTAAGTGCGAAGGCACGTGGGTTAGGTGCCAATCAGGTAGAATCATTCATTCAGACCGATGCCGCCATCAACCAAGGAAACAGTGGTGGTGCACTGGTGAATGCAAAAGGCGAGTTAGTGGGTATCAACGCCATGCTGGTTTCTCCCACCGGAGCTTATTCGGGCTACGGCTTCGCCATACCTACCAGCATCATGACCAAGGTGGTGACCGACCTGAAGCAATACGGAACCGTACAGCGTGCTTTGTTGGGCATCGGAGGACGCGATATGGGTAAAGAAGAATTTCCGGAAGAAATCCGTAAGGAGCAGAAAGAACTGGGCATCGGATATGGTGTACAAGTTGTAGAAGTACAAGAAGAAGGCTCGGCTGCCGGCATCTTGAAAGTAAACGATGTCATCATTGCCATAGATGGTGAGAAGGTAGAAACCATGGCTTCTCTGCAAGGCATCCTTGCCAAGAAACGTCCGGGAGACAAGGTGAAAGTGAAAGTATTCCGCGACAAGAAAGACCAGGAATTCACCATCACTCTGAAGAACGCTCAAGGTAATACGAAAGTAGTGAAGAAAGCCGACATGGAACTGCTGGGAGCAGCCTTCCGCGAAGTGCCTGCCGAACTGAAACGCCAGCTCAACTTAGGATATGGTGTACAGGTAACAGGTGTAAGCGACGGACGTATGGCAGACAGCGGTATCCGCAAAGGATTCATCATTCTGAAAGCCAACGGCAAACAACTTCGTACCGTACAGGATTTGGAAGACGTGATGAAAGCGGCTTCCCAGTCGCCCGACCAGGTATTGTTCATGACCGGTGTCTATCCGTCGGGCAAGCGCGCCAACTATGCCGTAGACTTGGCACAAAATTAACAATATAAATAGTAGTTTTCATAGGATAAAAAGGTAAAAGCAGATTGCACACTCTAACAAAAAAGAGGTTCCGCACGTTACGGAACCTCTTTTTTGTTATACTTTAAACGGCATCTTATACTTCGCCCAAAGCACACACGAAAACGAATACAGCAAGACGGAGAAAAACTTTTTGAAGAAATTCAAAACAGTTTCTCAAAAGGTTGTCGTTATCTTCTTCTCCCGATGCAGAAAACTTCGTCTGGTGTAAGATTAATAATCTTACAGCGGATGGACCTATATGCGTTTGCCGACGCACCTATATCCGCGGGCTTCCGCAACCTCCTGCGTCTGGCTATGATACTATCCGGAAAAACGGGCAAAAGAGGCTCAGCAAACGAACATAAGTAACTTGCCCGTTTAACATAAGTAACTTAGGCGTTTAACATAAGTGAGTCAGACGGTTCACTTATGTTCGTTTGAGGAGGCTTTTATATACGATAAATTCAAAACAGTTTCTCAACACATCCGGTCACGGTAATCTTCATAACCGAAGGTACGATATACTTCCAGTTCACCATTGCTATGATACAGGGCAATAGACGGATGGTGAATACCGTTGAACATATTCGTCTTCACCATCGTGTAATGAATCATGTCCTCGAACACAATCCGTTCGCCCACCTGCACTTCATGGTCGAACTTCCAGCTTCCCATATAGTCGCCACTCAGGCAACTGTTCCCACCCAGACGATACACGTGGGCTTCGGGACCTGCCGTCTTGACCGCATCGGCGGGAAGCGACTCTGCCCCACGCACCGCCGGCTGGTAAGGCATCTCCAGACAATCGGGCATGTGGCACGTAAAGCTTACATCGAGAATCGCCGTACGGATTCCCCGGCTCTCTACCACATCCACCACCGAAGCCACCAGCGGTCCCGTCTGCCAGGCAAAGGCAGAGCCAGGCTCCAGAATAATCTGCAAATGCGGATAACGTGCCTTCAACCCCTTCAGCAATCCAATCAGATGCTCTACATCATAGTCCTTACGGGTCATCAGATGCCCACCTCCCAAATTCAGCCATTTCAGCTGCGGGAACCAGCGCGAAAACTTTTCTTCGATATGCTTCAGCGTACGTTCCAGCTCGTACGAACTGGACTCGCAATGGCAATGGCAATGAAAACCCTCAATGCCTTCGGGCAAACGTTCGGGAAGCAAGTCTGCCGTCACTCCGAAACGTGTGCCCGGCGCACAAGGGTTATATAGTTCCACTTCCACCTCCGAATACTCCGGATTGACACGTATACCACAAGAAACCGGTTCAGGATAAGCCTTAACCATCGGATAGAAACGTTCGAACTGCGAAAGTGAATTGAATGTGATATGGCTGCTATATTTCAGAAACTCTGGGAAATTAGCTTCGGTGTAAGCCGGCGAATAGGTGTGCGCCCGACTTCCGAACTCTTCGAAAGCCAGACGTGCCTCGTACACCGAACTTGCCGTCGTATGGCTGATGTACTCGCGGAATATCGGGAACGATTTCCACATCGCAAATGCTTTAAACGCAAGGATAATTTCTACCCCAGCCCGGTCGGCTACCGACTTTATCACCCCCAGGTTTTTCCTGAGCAAATCTTCTTCCATTACATAACACGGAGAAGGAACTTTAGTTACATCTAACATACTACTACTGTTTCGCTTTTTCTCAACACAGATTATTTTTATTTTTTTGAATTCCGCAAAATACCCATGGTATAAGAAGCTGTTTTGAATTTCTCCAAAAAGTTTTTCTTGGCTTGATGTATTCGTT
>ERZ827181.1884-NODE-1884-length-20487-cov-8.992463_pt1 | contig 20487 bp, 19 predicted proteins | sample MGYA00519778_ERZ827181 | MGnify/ENA primary metagenome ERZ827181 (study PRJEB31778, sample SAMEA3449273) | human gut metagenome | biome: human gut; feature: human-associated habitat; material: faeces | place: United Kingdom | collected 2010/2012 ...
CCGCCGATACCGTCCCTGCCGGAACGTTTACCAGCAAGCTTACTCCCATGCATGCCGCCAGCGCAAAGCTTGCAAATCTTTTTGTTCTTCTCATACGTTTCCTCCTCGTTCTTACGTGTGTTCATGCTTTTTCCAGCTTTCCTGTGAAGATTCTCCCTTCACAAGCAAAGTGTCTATTCATTCCTCCGGTAGAAGTTTTCTATAAAAAAGCGCACGGAAAAAAGCCACGCATCTCTGCCCGACTACTTTCATGTTCTCTATATAGTTATATCGCTTCTGTGGGTTCTCCGAACTGGAAATGAATTTACGAGATTTGAAATTCTCTATCTCTGCTTCAACAATTTTCCTGCTGAGCAGTACCCCTCCCCGATGAACAAACGTTCTATTTTGAAGTTCGGGATCATGCAGGATACCGCATTTACACGTATTTCTTTGTTAGCTTTTATACGATACATTCCCTGCACTCCTTCTTGAAAATTTCAAATTCGTGTTTATTTTACTGCCATATATAGATACACGCAATAGGTGAATAATAATTTACCCGTTTACAAGTCTATCCTCTTATCGCATCCACGCACGCGTCAATCAACTCTTCTTCTCTAAAATCCGGCCAATACACATCGGTAAAGAAGAATTCGGCATATGACAACTGCCAAAGCAGGAAGTTGCTGACGCGTTGTTCTCCTCCGGTACGGATCAATAAATCCGGATCGGGAATACCTTTGGTCGTCAAATAATCCGAGACGACAGCCTCGGTTATATCGTCAGGGTTTATTTTTTTCTCCACCGCCTCCCTGGCCAGACGTTTCACGGCTTCGGTTATTTCCCAACGGGCCGAATAACTTAAAGCCAATATGAGCGTAACACCCGTATTGGCTGAAGTCTGTGCAATACAATCCTGCAAAGTGGCATATGCATCTGCCGGCAAGCGATCCAGATTGCCGATCGCCATCAGACGGACGTTATTTTTCATCAGATCGGGAGTCTCGCGATGGATGGCTGCGACCAGCAAGCTCATCAACGCCTGTACCTCCGCCTCCGGACGATTCCAGTTTTCTGTCGAAAACGTGTACATCGTCAGATATTTCAAACCCACGGTTGTAGCGGCTTCCACGACTTTACGGACAGAGACAACGCCCTCCTGGTGTCCATAGCTCCGGTCTTTTCCCTTCGCTTTGGCCCAACGTCCGTTACCGTCCATAATAATCGCCACATGCTGCGGCAATCGATTTTTATCTATTTGTTCAATCAGCGACATAGTGTTTTCATCTATAACTACTGTATGTTATCTATATTCTTCGCATTGTTGCAAGTCCTGCACCGCGGACCGAAATCCCAAGTAACCGTAAACAACAAAAAAGAATACCAATCTTTATTCTTCAAAAAACTACCTTTCATATGGTAGGGATCATCCAGAAACGCATTGCTGTCGTCCGTCACGTCCAGACCGTCGCCAAATAGCTTACGGAACGAGAACTCGCATCCCAGGTTGATCCTGTTCTTAACCTTGTATTTCAAACCTACACCGAGCGGAATGTTCGGACCGGCAAAAGTCTTCCCGCTACCCGGCGCTACCGTCACCCCCAATCCCATAAAAATATAGGGAGTGAAACGTCTTGCGTTTGAATACGCAAATTTATCACTGTACGGAAAGAAGTTGAACTCCATCTGCCCGCCCAGTTCGATCAGGCTCCGACTGAAAGAACCTTGTGCATGGTCCGGAAAAACATTCTGCTGCCCTTCCGTCGTACCTGAAACCTGCCCCCACATCAGATTGGTCTTTAAAGCCCACCTGAAATTGGGATTATAGCGAAAAACGGCTCCGAACGCGGGATTCAACCCTTTGAAAAAAGCGTTCTTGTTGACATCGCCCATATAAAAGGCTCCGCCTGCCATTCCTCCGATCTCATATTTATATTCTTGTGCGTGAAGACCGGTCATGCAACCGGCCAAAAGGACTAATAAGAGTATGCGCTGAAAGAAAGTTGAAGTCATAATCGTTTTCTGTTATAATCTATACCTTCTTTTCTAACGCCGAATCACTCATAAAATTATACGGTCCTCCACGAACTTTCTTTATACTTAAAAACCCAGACGGTTAATACGGCCGCGCCAGATTTGATTTAATACATTCGAACTATTGGTTTCTTTTCCACCGAAAAGATACATATAATTATCCTTATCCACGTAGATAGAAGAGAACCCTCTTGCCTTGAATTCCTGCGGCATTACAACCAATGTATCCGACAGACTCCAGTTTACGCCGCCGTCACGTGACAGGTAAATGTCAGAAGAGGCCTTACCTGCTTCATTGATACCACTCAACATAAATATCTTATCGTCATATTCCGCTACAGCGACCCCCTCCTGTTTATCAAAAGGCGCCGTTTCGTCATCCGTCAACTTCGCCCAGACTTTGCCATCATCCGTCGCCCAAGCCGTATTCGTCAGTTTATTGTCCTTATCTCTTCCGGCAACCACTAACAGGCGGGCACGGAACATCGAATTATAAGAAAGATTACCGAAACCGGTCAAAGGGAAGCCTTCGTTCAGAAGAGTTCCTTCGTTCCATTCCTTCGCTTCATTCATATACCCGTAAACCAACGTGCCATTCTTGTCGATAACCGCACTAAGGGCTGACGGCTGCTTTCCGGCTGCCGTAAAATCATCGTCCACATCAATAGCACCCAAAATAGCTTTTATCACCGGTGCATTTTCGACTAGCGACCAAGTCTGGCCATCGGCTGAACTATAAAGGAAACCTTTCGTCGTAACAGCATAAAACGCATCTTCATAAGCAGTAATCTGTGACAAACGGACTTCTCCGGCAGGAAGCCCCGATACAGACAGTTCCGTCCAATTCTTTCCATCCGTAACGGCCGAACGGTACAACCGGTAGCCTTCGTTTACGTTTACAGGCTGCGTATACATATAATAAGACTCGCCACTTCCTTCACCGAAAACAACTACCTTTTCTTCCTTGACAGCACCGTCCGTAATACCTTCCTTGTAAACACCCCAGACCATCGAGTCGGGAACAACCTGGTGAATATTGACTTGCGCAATGTATGTTTTTGTGGTTTTGCCGTCCCACAATGTGTTCACGAACTTAACTGGTTTGGAGAAATCCAACGAGTCTTCCAGGTTCCAATAGCTTAACGTATCACTGATAGCTTCCTGCATGACCTGACAAGTATACACCGTAGAAGCCAGCTTAACCGTACAAATCACTTTTTCATCCAGCTTTGTTCCATAAGGCATTGAATCAATATTAAATATTTTCCCATCCACCTGATCAATCGTGAAAACGACATCTTTCAAACCCGGGATAGAATCATTCGACAAAGAAAAAGATAGAATCTGACAATCTTTACTCAACTCATATTGCGTATCATCCGAACCCAAACAAGACGACAATAACAGAGCACAACATCCGGCTATAAACAGTACTATTCTATTTTTCATCAAAAAATAAGTTTGTTGCATATAAAGGCACAAAAGTAGAAACATTTTTTGCTTTATACCCCATATAGGAGAATATTTATAATATTTTAGTGTCGTTACGAATTATAAAGTTCATTTTAAGCCTTTTGTTTCCAGGTTTCCAAAAGATGTCCGTGCCTCTGTTCCGTACCGGTCAACACGCCAGGAACAGCAGGCGCTTTTACACCCGCACCCAAAACGACCGGAGCCGTCTCAACCCAGGCCTCGTCCCACAGGCCGGCATCAAGGAAGCTTTCCAGCAGTTCCGCACCTCCTTCGACCATCAACGAATTCAAATTCTGCCCATACAAATATTGCAAGACTTGCGACAAGACCTCCTGCCCGAAATCAATCTGCACATACTCGACATTCGGTCGGCTTTCGACTTCGACAGCTGTAAATACGAGCGTAGGCACCGCGCCATCCAGCAGATGCGAACCGACCGGCAACTTCAACGTCCGGTCGAGAACCACCCGGACTGGAGAACGGCCAGCCCAATGCCGCACAGTCAGCGACGGATTGTCTAACAACGCCGTACGTGTCCCGACCATAATAGCCTCCACTTCGGAACGAAGCCGATGAACCCTTCGGAGAGTCTCGGCTGAAGACAAAAGCACCGAAGGTACAGAAGCATCTTCCCTCCGGATATCCATAAACCCATCTGCGCTCTGGGCCCATTTCAGATAGACATAAGGGCGTTTCCGTATCTGGAAAGTCATAAAAGCAGGATTCAAGGCACGGGCCTCTTCTTCCAGCACACCCGTCACGACTTCGATACCTGCCTCGCGCAACATGCGTACTCCTCGTCCCGACACTTCTGGAAACGGGTCCAAAGTGCCGACCACGACGCGCGGGATACCTTTCCTTATAATCAACTCCGCACAAGGAGGTGTCTTTCCGTAGTGGGAACAGGGTTCGAGACTTACATAGATAGTAGAATCCCGCAAAAGCGCTTCATCCCGAACGGAAGCCACCGCATTCACTTCGGCATGCGCTTCGCCACATTTGCGATGAAACCCTTCCCCTATGATCTTCCCTTTATGCACAATCACCGCACCGACCATCGGATTCGGAGCCGTATTGCCTTCTCCACCCCGTGCAAGCTCGATGCAGCGGGCCATATATTTCTCTTCGACAACCATCTTCTTTTGTTCTTTATTCAACAAAAGTACTACTTTTTCTTGGAATACAGAAGAACGAGGAAGATGATTTGAGATACAGACAATTAAAGGATTTTTGATTGGCGTGTAAACGCCACGAAAAACCATGAAAACGCCAATTGAAGCCTGAGTCGCGTTACCTATTCGTGACCAACGGAAATCAGGCTCTTTATGGCACAATATTAAGCAATAAGTGGCTGAGATGGTGGAAGCCGGGATGAAGTCCAAAAAGTCATACGAAAAAATGCTGATGGACGGAAAGCTGAAGAACGCCAAGCAGGAACTCTACTGGGATATGTTCCTGTTCTGCATCTTCACGGGATTGAGCTTTTCGGATATGCGCAATCTGAAAGAGGAAAATATCGTGACTTACCTCGATGACCACCAATGGATAAAAATCAACCGACAAAAGACCAGCGACTACTATATTGCGATCCAACAGAGTACCGATTGAAACCGTTAGCTCTATCCTTGGTCATAAGAACATTTCCACGACTCAAATTTATGCGAAAATCACCAAGGAAAAGCGGTTGGGAAATATTGAAAAAGTGTGAACCGTGCCGTGAAACGGATGTTTGAATCAAGAAAAGAAAGCCGTCATCAGAATTTATCTTTACGAATAACGACTGATGGCGGATTTCTTAATTTTTACTTTCCGTGATTGATATGAGAATTAAGCCGTTCTCTCATTTCACTGATTTTACCATTCGCTCAATGCATCGTTTCTTTTGCTCCATATTGGGGTGAACATATAGGTCAAGCGTTGTGGATATGTTGGCATGACCGAGTAATACGCTGACGGTCTTGTAATCACAGCCCGATTCTATGCAACGGGTGGCGAAAGAGTGGCGCAGTCCGTGAAATTTCAAGTCGGGCATATTGAGTGAAGCCATGAAACGCTTGTAGAACGAACGATATGTGCGCGGTTCGGTGGGCTTCGCATCGTTTGTTACCACATAGAAAGCAGGATTTACGACTTTCAGCAACGGCTTTATCAGCGACAAGGCTTCTCGGCTAAGGGGAATTTCACGACACGAGTTTGCCGTCTTCGGTGTGTTGATAACTATTTCGGTGTGCTTCTCATCGGGAGTAATAACATAGATTCGCTCAATGGTGCGTTGAACGGTCAAAGAGCCTTTCTCAAGGCAAATGTCGCTCCACCGCAAAGCGCAGATTTCACCGATGCGCAAGCCCGTAGTTAAGCAAAGGTAGATGCCTAAACTTTGGAAGTTGAAGTTGGCACGGATATGCGCCAAGATTTTCTTGTGATCGGTAATAGACAGCACTTCCAACGGTTTCGTAGCCGATGATGTGGGGTACTTTATATCCCATTCGGCATGGAGAAGCCACGACTGCTTCACCCCGTACTTCATCACCATTTTAAGGACTATGAGAATATCCTTTATGGTCTTGACACTGATACCGTTTTCCAACTTCTGCAACACGAACTGCTGCACATCGGTTTCGGGTAATTCACACGATTCTCCAAATGCCGGAACAATATGGTTCTGCACAGTGAGTGCATAAGCGGCAAAGGTGGAATCTTTCACAAATGGTCGCTTGTATTCGAGCCATGCGACCGCAATCTCTTTAATTGTTTTCAGATTCATAATGATATGGTATATAATTCGGAGCAACAACGCTCTCTAATTATATACTCATAGCCAAATGAGTACTTTAAGTTCCACATTTGAGATTTCCGGAGTTTACGGAGGAGTGGGAAGAACATGCACTTGCTGAATATTTAGATTTCAAAAATGGTCTTAATCCAGATGTGAAACGCATTGGACGTGGACTCCCTTTTATTTCCGTTATGGATATTCTTGCCGATGGAACTATTAACTATGATAGTATTCGAGGAAAGGTAGAAGCAACTGAAAGAGAAATTGAAAATTTTAGCGTAGAAAAAGGAGACATCCTATTTCAACGTAGTTCGGAAACATTAGAAGATGTTGGTCGTGCTAACGTTTATATGGATAATCGTACAGCTGTGTATGGAGGTTTTGTCATTCGTGGTCGTAAAATTGGTGACTACAATCCGTTATTTTTTAAGTATTTACTATCTACCCCATTAGCACGAAAGCGAACTTGTAGAATGGGGGCTGGTGCACAACATTTCAATATCGGTCAAGACGGATTATCTAAAATCTCTTTGTGCTTTCCTTTGATGGAGGAACAGAATAAGATTGCGAGGTTGTTATCATTGATAGATGAACGCATTGTCACCCAAAACAAAATCATTGACAAGTTACAGTCCTTAATCAAGGGACTAAGAGTTTGTTGTATGCAAAGAAATGGTAGCGATAATGTATATTTAAGTGAAATTGCACAAATATATCAGCCACAAACAATATCTTCAGCAGAATTAACAGAAGATGGTTTTCTTGTATATGGGGCAAATGGTATTATTGGTAAATATAAGGATTACAACCATAAAACAGAACAAATCTGTATAACTTGTCGTGGAAATACTTGTGGCATGGTGAATTATACCAAGCCAATGTCTTGGATAACTGGAAATGCAATGGTGATAAATACAGATAAGTATCAAGATAAGGTGTACAAGAAATATTTATATCATTATCTCTCTGCATATAACTTCAATAGTATAATTTCTGGATCTGGCCAGCCGCAAATAGTACGAACCCCATTGGAAAAGTTAAAAATAACATTGCCCACTATTTCTGAACAAAAGCAGAAAGCAATGATTCTTGATAAAATTCAAGACAAGATAGAGATTAATCATAATGTCTTAAATCTTTATATACTTCAAAAGCAGTATCTGCTTCGCCAGATGTTTATATGAACATCTGGCGAAGCAAGTATTGTTTCTGCAAACTAAGGTCGGTTAAAATACTCTGTTCTGCCGATAGTTTGTTATCTATTGCTGACAGTAATCTTGCATATTTGAGTTGTTCTGTATATGATGGGCAAAATATTTTGGCTTTACCATAATCCTTGAAATATATGTGAGGTATAGCCATGCTTGTTTTATAAGGTTCAAAGTTGAACACTTTTAGCATATAGTAAAGGTATTGAAGTGAATAACCTTCTTTTGCTTGTAAGGTGTTCAATGTCCCTGTTGCAGAGCATTTTCCAGTAACATAAGAAACGGTTCCAACACCTGAACCATCTTTAATAATATAGACGGCTTCCTTCTCTGTGTTATAATTATCGAGATAGCCAACGATGCCATTTGCACCATACACAGGGTATGTACCGTTTTTACAAACATCGCTCTCTTGTAGCGTTGAAGAACTACATTCCAAGCATTCCGATAAGCGAATATTGGGTTTATTGTTGCGAGCTACATTCTGTGCAATTCCCTTGATTAAGGACTGTAACTTGTCAATGATTTTGTTTTGAATAGCGATGCGCTCGTCAATGGCACGCAATAACTTAGCGATTTTTATTTGCTCGTCTTTTGAGGGTATTGTAATCTTGATAGATTTAATCTGCTCAAAATTTAGCCCTTGTCTATTTCCTCCTGCTTGAAAACTATCTATTTGTCTCTGACCATAATTAGACAATAAAAAGCTACAGATAAATGAAGGAACAAGATTTTCTTTAGTACGAATAATACAAACATGTTGATTTACATTGCCACCGACTATTTGTTTGTCTACTAATGCGCTACGCCCAATAGATGCTCCTGTAATATTAAGCAATACGTCATTGAATTGTAGCTCTGTGTTCTTTTGCGTAGATGCGTTTCTTCATCAATGAAAGCAATATCATCCAGCAGAAGATTTCCTAAACCAACGTTTTGACTACGTACAAAAGGATGTCCTTCTGTCTTATATACAGCTTCCCCACCTCTTGGCGTTACACCACTACCCACTTTTGTAGTTAGTTCGCCTATAGTACACATTTTCCACTCTCCACTGAACTCCGGAAATCTCAAATGTGGAACATTAAGGACTTTATTGTCGTTATTATTTGCCATAGTTATTTTTAATCTCTAATCAAATTTCGTTATGCTGCAAGAAAAACTGCTACGATATGTAGCAGTTTCAATATGCGTTTAAGTCTTATCCTTACTCTTTATCGGGGTTAATATCAAAGGACAACAAGTTGTCGCCATTATTGAAACGGTCGAAATCGGAGCTAAACAAACGGTCTTGAACGATACGGTATTTCTCGAATTCCGATTCGGCAAATTCCTTGGCGAACTCTGCCGTAATCTTTCCTGCATCGGCTAATATCGCATCACCTCCAGCTTCGAGGATGATGTCAATACGTTTTGCCCAATCTTCCATAGTCATCGGAATGTGACGTTTCGCCATTCGTTCTGCTAAATCAAGAACAGCATTGACTAATTGCGCCATATTTTCCAACTCGTTTTCTTTCAGATAGTTTTTTGCTATAACCACATCGGGCTTCACTATCTTTCCGTCAGGAGCATTTTCCCAAGAGGTAAGCCCCATGTGTTCTTTCTCGGAGTTTGCACGTTGCACGATAAGTTCGGCAGCCGTATGCCCATGTACGGCATAGTGCATTTTGTTCTGAACCTTTTTGAAGAACAGCCGTGTAGTGGGCGCATCACGATTGTAGTCAATGGCAGTGGCGTAAATATCGGTGAGTTTTTGGTAGAAACGGCGTTCACTCAATCGTATCTCACGGACTTCAGCCAACAAGTGTTCAAAATAATCCTCACCGATAAAAGAACCGTTTTCCATGCGTTTCTTGTCTATGACATAACCACGGATGGCAAATTGGCGCAACACATAGGTACACCATTGGCGGAATTGGGTGGCACGAATGGAATTGACACGGTAGCCCACAGAGATGATAGCATCAAGATTATAGTATTGTACTTCTTTAGTCTGCGTTTTTCCGTCTATAGCCCCATGCTCGGTGGTATGTGCAAAAATTGCACATACCACTTCCTTATCCAATTCACAAGTGTCGAAAATATTCTTCAAGTGCTTGGTGACAACCGTTCTATCCACATCAAAAAGAGTGGCAATAACTTTTTGTGTCGCCCAAATGCTTTCATCTTTATACAACACTTCAACCCCTTGCTCTTTGTCTGCGACAGTAAATATCAAGAACTCCGCTGTGCTGTTTCTTATCTCGAACTTTTTAGCCATAATCTTACCCTCTTCGTTTTATTCTACAATTCCCAGTTCACGAAGGTAGCCTTCAATCTCTTTGTCAAGGTCAGCACGTTTGGCTTCCAATTCCTTGATTTCAGCCATGACAGCCTTAATATCGATAGGCTCTTCCTCTTCAAAGGTATCCACATAACGGGGAATGTTCAAATTGTAGTCGTTATCGGCTACTTCCTGCAAGGTGGCGAGGTGGCTGTACTTTTCTATCTCGGTGCGATTACGGTAAGTATCTACAATCTTGTCGATATGCTCCTTGCGTAGTTTGTTTTGGGTCTTGACCTTTTCAAACTCCTTGCTTGCGTCAATAAACAAAATATTATCGTCCTCCTTGCGGCATTTCTTCATCACGAGAATACAAGTAGGAATGGAAGTGCCGTAGAAGATATTGGCCGGCAAGCCGATAATTGCGTCAATGCAGTTCTTCTTCTCGATAAGGAAACGGCGGATAACGCCCTCGGCATTACCACGGAACAATACACCATGCGGTACAACGCAAGCCATTGTACCACCATCCACAAGATGATAGAGCATGTGCAGTATAAAGGCATAGTCAGCTGTCTTGCGCGGAGCAAGGCGACCGACACGGCTGAAACGGTCATCATTGTTGAACTTGTCGGCGGCACTCCACTCTGCGGAGAAAGGAGGATTGGCAACCACGGCATCGAACTGGGTGTCACCGAAAGCGTCCGCCTCTAAGGTGTCGCCATTCTCTATTTGGAAATTACTGAACTTGATACCATGCAGCAACATATTCATACGGCACAAGTTGTAAGTAGTGGGGTTTTTCTCCTGCCCGAATATCTCGTATGCCCGTCCCGTATGAGCTGCACGAATAAGCAGTGAACCCGAACCGCAAGTAGGGTCATATACATTGCGTAAGCGAGTATGTCCGATAGTCACTATCTCGGCAAGAATCTGGCTCACTTCTTGCGGTGTATAAAATTCTCCGGCTTTCTTGCCCGCTCCAGCGGCAAACTGAGAAATCATATATTCATAAGCATCGCCGAGAATATCTATCTGCGTAGCTTCGTCCGCTCCGAAGTCAATGCCGTTCAAAGCAATCAGTACATTGGATATGAGCGTATTCTTGTCATCGGTAGTTTTGCCGAGCTTGGGCGAAGCAAGGTCTATGTCTGAAAACAAACCTCCAAAATCGTCCTCACTCTCTTGTCCGAGCGTGCTGTCCTCAATGCGCTTCAGCGAACGTTCGAGAGAGGGAATAATATTCTCCTTGCGCTTAATTGCGTCAATGATAGAGGTGAAGAGATATTGCGGCTCTACAAAATAACCGATATTTTCCAAACACTGCTTCTTGACTTCCTCTTGAAGTTCAAGGGCATCTTCTTCGCCTGACTGCCACAACTGTTTGAAAGTGATTTCGTCATCTTCAAGCGCACGGTCGGCATAGTTCTCTATTTTTTCAGAAAGGTACTTATAAAAGATAAAGCCCAACGAGAAGTACATAAATTCGTTGGCTGACATATTGCCGCGCAGGTTGTTGGCAACCTCCCAAAGCTGGGCGCGGAGTTTTTGTTGGAGTTCTTCACTCATGTTCTTAAACAGTTTTGTTTTCTACAATGTTTATTTCATTATCAGCTTCTTTTTCAAAGGCTGTCCTTAAGTCATCTAATATTTTTCCGTTGTACGAGAAATACTTGCTCCCCTGATAGGCATTTGAAGGTGTTCTCTTTTCTTCCGGAAGAAACGTACCGACAAAAGGAGACAATTTGTAAATTCGTCCGTCATATTCGATGGAATCATCACTTGCAACTTTCACTTTCAGATTGGTAGGGATAAAAGTAATATATTCACCTATCTTGATATGTACCATGCTGAATTTGAATCGCTCCCGTTTTTTCGGTCGAGAAAATTCTGATTTCTTTTCTTTCTTTTCGGGGTGCGCTATAATAGGTTTATTGTCCTCATATTCAGTTATGACCGCATCGTCAATTGTCAAAGCGATGTCTCTGAAAATATCAAGAGCCACTTTGGGGTCAACATTAAAGAATTCCCTATTTTGCCGAATACGCAAGTCTGTCAATCGGTCTATTGTCTTATGCACAAGTCTTTCAACCTCATTGAATTTAGAAGTCTTCATCGTGGCAAAGATTTCAAAAGGCAACGGCACAGCGGTATTGTCCAACTCCTTTGAACGAATGTCAACGGGGCGAGTACTTTTACCTATTTTCACCCAATCCTCTCGAAAACTGGGATTAGTCAGTATATAAACATAGCCGGGGTCATTTGTTTTCATACGCCATCTTTTAGTCCCAAGAAAATGTTCTGATAATATTGCGCAGACGGTCGAGAATACGGTTCACGGTTCTGCGCGTCTTTAGCAAGCCGAGGTGCTTCTCCTTGACTGCTGTTTGAATGATTTCGGGTTGCACTTTTTGTGAGAAGTCATACTCCGAGAGGAAACGGTTCAGCAGTTCGGTAGGCAACTGCTCATCTTCCGCAAGGCGGTCAATGGCTTTGCCTTTTTCCTGACGGATATATTGGTTGAGCCGTTCTTCGAGGTCAACAGAACCATCCGCTTTCTTCTTGCGCTCCACGAAGCCCTCCTTGTCTTCATCTACATTCTGGCGGATAAAGCCGTCAATCAGTTGCGACTTGCTGCGCAGCTCGGCATCTTTAATCATTGTGTCGATGATATGGCGGCGTTGTTCCTCATAGTTTTCACTGAACGGATTGAGTTCTGCAATCAGCTCGAGGATATAAGCCACATTGATAATGTCGCTGTGCAACAGTTCAAGACAGAAGTCGATGTCTTCAAGTCCTATTTCGTCTTCGGTGGAATTATCCTCAATGGAAGTACCGCCTACGGTAGTGCTGTCAAGGAACGTGTCGTGAATGTCGAGGTACTTACTTCGGAAGTCGTTGTACTGTTGTTCGGATATGCCCAATTCGGGGTCATCCTCCGAATAGTCCTCGTAGATTTGTATCTCCGCATGTTTCTTTATCAACTCACGGAAAGCGAGAATGAAGTCGCGCTTTTCGGGTTCGGTCTTCAACGCATCGACAGCCGCAGTGTCGGGATATTTGGCAAGGAAATCTTTGGCGATGTCGGCATATTCCTTTTTCACCACCTCGAAAGCCTCGCGGATGATAGTGCCCGTACCCCCGTTGCTGAACAGTTTTATGGATTCGTCCACATTGCTCTTGAGGTCGCGGAAACAGACAATCTTACCAAAACGTTTGCGCTCGTTGAGTACACGGTTGGTACGTGAGAACGCTTGCAACAATCCGTGGTATTCCAAATTCTTATCCACATACAGCGTGTTCAGCTTCTTGGAATCGAAGCCTGTGAGGAACATACCCACGACCAAACAAAGGTCGAGCGGTTTCATGTCGGTTTTCTTCTTTTTCAACCGCAGATTGACATCATCGTAGTAAGCACGGAAATTCTCGATGGAGAAATTCGTACCAAACATTTGGTTGTAGTCGTTGATGATTTCCTGCATATCGTCAGCCTCCGGCACGGATTCGCTGACAAAACCGCTGTTCATGCCCGTCAGTTCATCGTCCTCGTTAGGGTTAGATGAATAGGTGAAGATTGCACCGATTGAGATTTTAGGATTCAGTTCCTTGAAAATCTTATAGTAACGAATGAGCATCGGCACATTCTGCACGGCAAATAGCGCGTCAAACTCACCGTCAAAGGTGGATTTGCTGAAATTGTTGAGAATGAATTTGGCAATCTCGTGCATACGGCTTTCCTGTCCCGGTGATACCTCCTCGTTGCCGTGGTAGTATTCCACCAAAAAGCCAAGTACATTCTCATCAGCAATGGCATCTTTAATCAGATACTTGTGCAGACACTTGTCGAAGATTTCTTCGGTAGTACGATCGTTCTTAGAGTTCTCCTTGAATATAGGTGTCCCCGTGAAGCCGAATATTTGCGTATTGGTAAAGAAGTTGACAATATTTTTGTGGCTCTCACCGAAATGGCTACGATGACACTCATCGAAAATCATGATGATGCGCGACTTCCTCACTTCATCCAAACGCTTGCTGTACCATTGCTTCGTAACGGCTGCATTGAGTTTCTGAATGGTAGTGATAATGATTTTCGAATCGCTTGAAAGTTTCTTCGTCAGTTCATCGGTGTTGTCCGTGCTATCCACTGCACCGGGTTCGAACGCTTCATATTCCGATTGCGTCTGCGTGTCAAGGTCGTGACGGTCCACCACAAACATCACCTTATCCACGCCATCCAACTCCGAAACGAGTTGTGCCGCCTTAAAAGAAGTAAGAGTCTTGCCAGCTCCCGTAGTGTGCCAAATGAAGCCGTTGTCGGTAGAGTTCTGCACCTTATCCAAAATCTCCTCCACGGCATAGAACTGATAGGGGCGCAACACCATCAGACATTTGTCACCCTCATGAAGCACGATGTATTTGCTAATCATCTTACCAAGGGTACATTTATCAAAGAACATTGCTGCAAACAGACTGAGGTCGTTGAAGGGGTTGTTATCCTTGTCCGTCCAATTGAAAGTAAACTTGTAGCCTTGATTGGGGTTGTTGGCGAAATAGCGGGTGTTTACACCGTTGGAGATAACGAAAACCTGTATATAGTCGAACAAGCCATGAAACGATGTCTTATGGTAGCGTTGCACTTGGTCGTAGGCTTGGCGCAGTTCCACCCCTCGCTTTTTTAATTCGATTTGCACCAACGGCAAACCATTTACCAATATCGTCACATCATAGCGGCATTTCTTCCTGCCCTCAATGGTGATTTGGTTTGATACCTGAAACTCATTCTGACACCATTGTTTCTTATTGAGAAATTCCACCCACACACGTTCCCCATTTTCGGTTTCGAGTGGATAGAGGTCGCGCAGTTTCTTGGATTTTTCAAAGCGTGAGCCGCCCTCCAAATGAAGCAAAATCTTTTCAAACTCCGATTCGGTGAAATGTTCACGCCCTATTTCCGCAAGTTGTTTGCGATTATGTTTTTCGAGCTGGCATTTGAAATTATCGCGAAGATTGCTTTCTTCTTCAATCTTCACGTATTCATAGCTCATTTGTTCAAGAGCATGAATCAGAGCATTTTCAAGTGCGGCTTCACTTTGTACAGCCATGGTTTATATTAAAGCGAAAACTCCTTCGCTATCCCTGCGAGGCTGACCAAAGCCTATAAGACAACGAAGGAGTTTCATATGTTGTTTTAATTGCTTTCTCAGGTCATTAGCAGTCCGATAATGAGTGCAAAGGTAGCAATTTTTATCAGTTTTTCCTTGCGCATTTGAATAAACAGTATAAGAGAAGAGAGAGAGTTTATTATGTGTAACCCTATATTCACCACAAGGTATCGTTGATTTTGGAATTATCCGACTTTGGAGGATAATCCTGCTCCCTGCAAGGACAAGGCGTTTAGAGTTACTCGAATCGTTTCGGGCAACCCAAAACATACCTTGCGATGTTCTCGGGACAAAGGTACAAAGATTATGAAAAACCAGCGGGAAAATATATTTTCACCGTAGAAAAATTTTTGTTTCACTGTTTGGAAACCTTTGTTTCGATATCGGAAAATTCTTTCTTTGTTTGGTTGCAATTTATCTTATGCTTACTTTTGCCCAAAAACAAAATATGACTGAAACCATCGCATACATTAAGGAATCATTGAGGGATCTATACCCATCCTCCGAGGTCAGCAGCCTAGTTCGTTTAATTATGGAGCGGGTTTGTAATATTCAGCCGCATCATTTTTTATTTTGTAAAGACAAAGAACTGCCAGAAAGCGAAAAAAGCCGAATTCATGACATAGTCGAACGTTTGAAGCAGATGGAGCCTATCCAATACATATTAGGAACGGCCGATTTCTACAGCCTTCAGTTCGAAGTAGACCCGTCCGTCCTGATACCGCGTCCGGAAACAGAAGAGCTGGTCGAGCAGGTCATCCTCGACAATGCAGACCAAAAGATCAAGATATTGGATATCGGAACGGGAAGCGGCTGCATAGCCGTCACACTCCGGAAGCATCTGAAAAAAGCAAGCGTGATTGCGACGGACATTTCGGCGGAAGCGCTCGCGACCGCCCGCCGGAATGCCAAACGCAACAACACAACGGTCACTTTCATCCAGACAGATATCCTAGACCCGGAGAAAGCGGAAATGGACATTCCGTTCATTCTGGACGTCATCGTCAGCAATCCGCCCTACATCAAGGAGGAAGAAAAAAAAGACATGGAGCGGAACGTGCTGGACTACGAACCACACCTGGCTCTTTTCGTCCCTGACAACGACCCGCTGCTCTATTATTGGCATATTGCCCATTTCGGAAAGAAAAAACTGAGAAGAAACGGCCATCTCTACTTCGAAATCAATGCGGCATGCGGCAATATGGTTGTTGAGATGCTGGAGGAAGAAGGCTACAAGAATATCGAATTGATCCAAGACCTGTCCGGCAGGGACCGGATCATAAAAGCACGCAAATGAAACAAATCAGTGAATCTGAAATGCTTCACCGGGCAGCCGCCTACTGTTCTGCCAGCGAACGCTGCATCCAGGATGTCGAAAAGAAAATCAAAGCGGCGGGATTGGCCGGGGAAGAAAGCGACCGGATCGTCTCCCGCCTGCTACAAGAACGTTTCATCGACGAAAGCCGTTTTGCACGCTATTTCGTAAACGACAAATTACGCTTCAACAAATGGGGACGTGTCAAGATCAACTACGAGATGCAGCGGAAAGGCATTCCATCCAGTATCCGCTCGGAAGCACTGGAAGGTATCGACGAACAAGAATATCGCTCCATCCTCCTTTCTCTCCTGAAAAGCAAAAAGAAAGTAACCCGTGGTAAGGACGATCGGGAGGTTTACGCCAAACTGCTCCGCTTCGCCGCCGGACGCGGTTTCGAAACAAGGGAAACAAGCCGCTGCCTGAAACAACTGTTCAACGGGAATGACTACGAGGATGATTTTGAATGACCTCCTCAACCTTTTCTATCCTCGCCTCTGCCTGCTTTGCCAGAGGTCTTTGATGGAAGGGGAAGAGCATATTTGCCTGCATTGTTCGAATCATTTGCCCTACACGCATTTTACGGATATGGAGACGAATCCGGTCTGTCTGCTTTTACAGGGAAAAACATCTTTCGTCGCCGCCACCGCTCTGCTCCACTTCACGAAAGGGGGAAGCGGGCAAAAGCTGATCCATTCCTTAAAATATCATGGAAACAAAAAACTCGGATACGAACTGGGACACATGGCTGCTACCACCTACCGGGAGACAGGGCTGTTCGACACCGTCGATCTCCTTTTGCCGGTCCCGCTCCACCCGAAAAGAATGAGGCAAAGAGGTTATAACCAGTCGGAATGGATCGCATACGGCATCCGTTCCGCCACTGGAATCGCGGTCGACACCTCATCCTTGTCCCGCATAAAAAAGACCGAAAGTCAAACCCGCAAGCAGATATTCGAACGATCGGAAAATGTAGAGGACATCTTCCGTGTAGAGAACACCGACACGTTGAAAAACAAACACATTCTACTGGTGGACGATGTTATTACGACCGGTTCCACCATGAACGCCTGTGCAGAAGCCATGAAAGCCATATCCGGCATCCGGATCAGTATTTTAGGCATAGCTGTGGCATAAACTCTCCTTAAACCTGCTATACAATATGTATAGCTTATTTTTTTGAAGAACTACAAGGTTATCTCATTCCCTTTGTCTACCTTTGCAGACTGATATAAACATTTTTATTAGGTTGTATGAAAACACTGGAAAGATTAGTAGCAGAGAGATTATTAAAGATTAAGGCGGTCAAATTGCAGCCGGCCAATCCTTTCACATGGGCATCCGGTTGGAAATCACCAATCTACAACGACAACAGAAAGACACTTTCCTATCCGGAAATCAGAAGTTTCATTAAACTGGAGCTGGCTCGCACAATCAGCGAAAAGTATGAAAATGCCGATGCTATTGCTGGTGTTGCAACCGGAGCAATCGCCCAGGGTGCATTAGTTGCCGACCTACTGGGTCTGCCGTTCGTGTACATCCGTTCAACTCCTAAAGATCATGGATTGGAAAACCTGATTGAAGGCGAACTGAAACCGGGTTCAAAAGTAGTGATTGTAGAAGATTTGGTTTCTACAGGTGGTAGTAGTTTGAAAGCCGTACAGGCTGTCCGTAATTTCGGTTGTGACGTTGCCGGTATGGTTGCCATTTTCACGTATGGTTTCCCTGTTGCAGTAGAGGCTTTCAAAGAGGCAAAAGTTACATTGACGACTCTAAGTAACTATGATGCCGTGCTGGAAGAAGCATTGCGTACAGATTACATTGACGAATCCGAAATCGCAGTCCTTCAGGAATGGCGCAAAGATCCGGCAAACTGGAATCCCGAAACAAAGTAAGTGAAAATGACTGAATTTGTTAGCGAAGTGAAAACGATCCCCTTTAACGAGGATCGTATTTTTAATATGCTGTCCGACCTATCCAACTTAGGAAAGGTGCAGGACCGCATACCTCAAGATAAGATTCAAGATTTCGAGTTTGATAAAGACTCTTGCAGTTTTTCCGTCGCACCGGTAGGCAAGATAACCTTCCAGATCGTGGAACGTGAACCGAACAAGACGATCAAATTCACGACCACGAACTCGCCTGTTCCCCTGTTCCTTTGGATTCAGCTAAAACAGGTAGAAGAGAACGACACACGGATGAAAATAACCGTCCGCGCCGAACTGAATCCGTTTATCAAACCAATGGTATCAAAACCATTGCAGGATGCGATCGATAAAATATCGACCATGTTGGCATCCCTGCCTTATTAAATGTTTTTTTGATGGCTCAGAAACTTTGGGAAAAGAATGTTCAGGTAGACCAGGAAGTGGATACCTTTACGGTAGGCAAAGACCGTGAGATGGATCTCTATCTCGCCAAGTACGACGTGCTCGGCTCGATGGCTCACATCACCATGCTGGAAAGCATCGGGCTGCTTACCAAAGAGGAACTGACGATCTTGCTTGCCGAACTGAAAAATATCTATGCCGTTGCCGACTGTGGCCGGTTTGTAATTGAAGAGGGCGTGGAAGACGTCCACTCGCAGGTGGAATTGATGCTGACACGCAGCCTGGGTGACACAGGGAAAAAGATACACAGCGGACGTTCACGTAACGACCAAGTACTGCTGGATCTGAAGCTGTTCACCCGCGCACAGATTCAGGAAATCGTAGAGTTGGTATCCGACCTGTTCGAGGTGTTGATCTCGCAGAGTAACCGTTATAAGGACGTGCTGCTTCCCGGATATACACATTTACAGATTGCCATGCCGTCATCATTCGGACTTTGGTTCGGCGCCTATGCCGAAAGCCTGACCGATGATTTGCAGATGATGCAGGCTGCTTATAAAGTTTGCAACCGCAACCCGTTGGGCTCTGCGGCCGGATATGGCTCTTCTTTCCCACTGAGACGCCAGATGACAACAGATCTGCTCGGCTTCGACTCGCTCGATTATAATGTCGTTTACGCCCAGATGGGACGTGGCAAAATGGAACGTACCGTAGCTTTTGCCATGGCCGGCATTGCGGCAACCCTTTCCAAACTAGCTTTCGATGCTTGTATGTTCAACAGCCAGAACTTCGGTTTCATCAAGTTGCCGGACCAGTTCACAACAGGATCCAGTATCATGCCGCATAAAAAGAATCCGGACGTGTTCGAGCTGACGCGTGCCAAATGCAACAAGCTGCAAGGATTGCCCCAGCAGATCACACTGATCAGCAACAACCTTCCATCAGGCTATTTCCGCGACCTGCAGATCATAAAGGAAGTATTCCTCCCCTCTTTCGACGAGTTGAAGGATTGCCTTCGCATGGTTACGCACATGATGCGGGAAGTAAAGGTGAACGAGCAGATCTTAGACGATGACAAATATGCACTCCTCTTTAGTGTGGAAGAGGTAAACCGCCTCGTTTTGGAAGGTATGCCTTTCCGTGACGCTTACAAGCAGGTAGGATTGAACATCGAAGCTGGTAAATTCGTCCCTGTCAAGAAAGTTCACCATACGCACGAAGGAAGTATCGGAAATTTATGCAATGACCAGATTTCCGCCTTGATGCAAAATATCATGGACGGTTTCGCGTTTAATAGAGTAAACGAAGCTGAGCAACAGCTGTTATCCTAATAAACGATGAAACGGTTTTTATTTTGCTTACTTATATCATTAGTTTGTTCGTGTTCCAAAATCGAAGAATCGGATATACCCTATGCACCGGTATATTTGGAACTAGACCTGCGCTTCGGCGACAAAGATCTAGTAGGCATATACAATCACAAATCCATCACTAAAGCCCGTACTGCCGGAGAAAAGACGGGCTTTTCCGGTGTTTTGGTTGTATGCGGAATCGACAATTACGGAAATGCGGCCTACTATGCATTTGATCTGTGCTGTCCCCACGAAGCCAAAAAGAATATCATCATAGAAGCCGACAATGCAGGAAAAGCGATTTGCCCGGAATGCGGAACTGAATATGATATCGGCTATGGGACCGGAGCACCGACAAAGGGCGTATCGCAATTTCCATTAAGAAAATATTACATGACTCCAGTATCGTCCGACAGACAGGAATGGGTTGTGAGAAACTAAAAAAATGCGTTACCCTGCATTTTTTTATTCCAAATATTTGCAGAAACAAAAATTTCATCTACCTTTGCACTCGCAAACGAAAACAATGCAACAATGCGGAAGTAGCTCAGTTGGTAGAGCATAACCTTGCCAAGGTTAGGGTCGCGGG
>ERZ827181.1888-NODE-1888-length-20450-cov-23.255994_pt1 | contig 20450 bp, 17 predicted proteins | sample MGYA00519778_ERZ827181 | MGnify/ENA primary metagenome ERZ827181 (study PRJEB31778, sample SAMEA3449273) | human gut metagenome | biome: human gut; feature: human-associated habitat; material: faeces | place: United Kingdom | collected 2010/2012 ...
GGTGGAGCCTACGTCGCAGCCGCCGTAATATTTCATAGTCAATTACTCCTTATTTATGTAGTATGGTCCGAAATTACATACAAATTTCGTCATCAAAGTCCAGCAGGGTGGGGTCCACAGGCTCGGCCCGCATCACCGTGCGCATATACTCGTTGACCTTGTCGCGCATGGTCTTGCGGGAGACGGTGCGGGGATCCATCAGATCGTGCTCGATCCAGATCAGGTGATAGCCCCGCTCGCGGCCCTGCTCATCCAGGATGCCCTGGACGGTGGCCATGTTCTTGCAGGCCACGTTCTGATACATGATGATGATGTTGGCGTTCCACGCCTCGCACTGACGCCACAGCTCGTCCACCACGTTCTGGTAGCCGCCGTTGGTGTGACGGCGCATGACCATGCGCTCGTACAGACGGGCCAGATCCAGCAGGGCCAGCTCGGGGTCCTCGGTCTCCAGGGGCTTGGTGAAGTTCAGGCTTTCCATCTCCACCAGGATGTTGATTCCCCAGCAGTTGGCCAGCCAGTTGGAGAAGTTGGCATAGTAGTGGGCCGGGCAGGACCACACGATGCCGCGATAGCGCATCTTGCCCACCCACGCCTCGTCGCGGCGCTCGTAGGCCTGGAGCAGGAGCTTGTTGACCTTCTTGCAGGTCTTCATGACACGGGGATCAATACCGCCGTCCATCTCGTAGTTCCACTTGCGGAACAGCTCGTAGCAGGGACCCAGCAGCTGAGGATAGGCGGTCTTGTTGACCTCCCACTTCTCCAGCTCGTACTTGGTCTCCTCGTTGAAGCGCTTCATGGCGGAGAAGTAGGCGTCCCAGCTCCACTGGGCGCCGGTCTTTTCCTCGATGAACTTGATGCAGGCCCGGATGTCCTCCGCGCCCATCTTCAGCGTGGCCTCGTCCTCATACCGGACGGGGAAGCACAGATGGAACACCGGCAGGTCGGGGAACCGGCGGGCCATATAGGACGAGGCCATGGTGGACCCGTCGCAGGGCATGGAGGAGGAGATGAAGCAGTTGCCCATATGAGGCAGAGCGTCGATGACCAGAGCGCCGCACTCGGAGGAGGGCACGGGGCAGGTATCGGCGGGCAGGCCGAAGGATTCCACCGCGTCAATATACGGCACGCAGGTCAGCTGGTCGATCTCGGACACCAGGAATACGGGCATCAGCTGATAGGGGATGCCCAGCAGATCCGGGAAGCCCGCCATGATCTGGCCCATGGTCATCTCGTCGAACAGGACCACCTTCTTGTTCAGCTCGGCGCTGTTGCCGTTCTTCTTGTCGCACTTGGCCAGGAACACCAGGTTCTCGGCCACATAGCGGAAGATATCGTAGATCAGCAGGTGGCTCATCTTCAAGGCGTTGCTCCGCTGGCCCATGGTGTTCTTGTCCATGAAGCTGACGCAGCACACATAGGAGATCATCCACCGGTAATAGAACGTCATGTTCAGGGCCGGGACCAGATCCTTGGAGAAGGTGCCCAGCAGCATGCCCCACGTCCGCAGCCACTCCTTGAAGTCATAGGCGGTGTCGGCCACGCCGCGCCACTCGCGGCGCACGGTGACCATGTCGCCCTTGCGGTACAGGGTGCCCAGGTGCTTTTCACCGGTTTTCAGCAGGTCCAGCCGTTCGGCGGGGGTCATGGCGGCGATGGTCTTGGCCTCGCGGACCACCCGGCGGACATTGTCCTGGACGTTGGCCTTCTGCTTGGCGGCGAATGCCTTCCAGTCGGTCTCCTTCAGCATATCCCAGATGATGCCGCCCACTTCCTGCAGGTTCCGGCCCTGTGCCTTCCAGTCCACGTTGTCCTTGGCCCGGAAGAACTTGGGGTTGGGGAATTTCATCTTTGCCATTACTTGGTCCCTCCGTTCTTTTGGATGCGCTTGATCTCCAGGGATTCCACAAAGGCCTGGACGCGGGTGCGCAGCTGGCCGGAATTGCCGTTGTTGTACAGGCGGTCGATGGACAGCACCGGCCAGTTGTACTCCTCGTGCATGATATAGCTGACCAGAGCCCGCTCAAAGCCCCAGTAGTCGCAGTATTTCATCTGCTCATAGATGATGCCGTCGGCCTTGAACTCCCGGGCCAGACGGTCGGCGGTGTCCCGGCGCTGCTGGACCTTCTCGTCGGCGATATACCGGGCGCACTCGGAGTGCTGCATCACGTGCAGGCACAGCTGGCGCAGGGGGTCCTCGTCGTCCTTCAGCTCGATGACCTCGCGGCCGGGGGTGGAGCCGAAGCAGTAGCGGTCGGACACCACCAGGGCGCCGCAGCCCTCGATGAGCTTGGTCAGCTGGGGATCGTCGATCTCGCTGCCCACGATGGCGACTCTGGCCCGGAAGGCGGGCTTCTCGTCGGGCTGGCGGGTCTTCAGCTCCTCCAGGGTCTCCCGCAGATAGGGGAGAATCAGGTCCTTGGGACAGGTATAGGTCACCAGGTTCAGCACGTGGAACTCATACCCGGTGATGACGGGGTTATCGGCCTTGCGCATTTCGCCGATCTCGCTGATGATGCGGCAGACCTCGTTATGCTGGGCCACGGCGGCGCGGATGGCGTCGTCGGAGGTGTCCACACCGTAGCGGTTTTTTAGCTCGTCCAGCACATGGATGCGCATCTGGGACACGTAGGAATCCAGGGTATAGTCGGTGATTTTATAGGGGATGTCGCAGTGGCTCACGAAGAAATTGGGCTTGGAGTTCAGCTGGAGAATCTCAAAATGCTCCATGGCGCGGTTCATCATGGAACAGGCGTCCACACCGGCCAAAGCGTCCAGGAACTGGAAGCCGCCCTCCATGCCCCGCTCCACCAGGGCACGGGCGAACTCGCAGGTATAGTTGGACATGTAATAGGTGGCGATGTCCAAAGAGCCGGTCCGGGGCGCCCGCAGGCGCACGGAAAAGCAGTTGCCGATGTTGAGCAGCGCCTCGGGCACGTGGTAGCAGGTATAGCCGACGGCCAGCTTGCCGTCCGCCTGAGCCTGCTTGACCAGCTCATTGTCGGCGTTTTCCAGCAGATTTTCGAAGTAGATCAAATGCTTCAGATCTCTCAAGAATTACACCTCTCTCCTAAAAGTTTACAGGATCTGCAGTTTTGTCAGGGCTTCGCGGGCGCCTGCGATCACCGGAGCGTCGTCAGGCAGATCAAAAACACTCAGTCCCCGGATATCGTTGGCGGCGTGCTTGGCGTCGCTGCCGATATAGGCGAGAACATCAATGCCTTCAATATGAATATAGGGGATCATGGCCGGGTCCGTCACCCGGTTCACCACCGCGCCGCAGCGGTCGTACATCACCAGGTCGTCGGCCACGCGCTTGATGGTCTGGATCACCTGGGTGCCCTTGCGGCTGGGGTCCGTCACCAGCACCAGATGGGTGACCTTCTCCATGACGCGGCGGTTGATCTGTTCAATGCCGGCCTCGCCGTCGATGACCACATAGTCGAAGTCACCGGCCAGAAGATTGATGATCTCCTTGAGGTAGGCGTTGACCTTGCAGTAGCACCCGGCGGTCTCCGGCCGGCCGATGGCCAGGAAGGAGAATTTCTGCTGCTCCACCATGGTGTCGAAGATGCGGTACCGGGCCTCGCTGAGCAGCTCGATGGCCTCCCGCGGCTCGCCGTCCTCCACCGAGGACACGATCTGCTTGCGGATATCATCCAGGGTCTGCCGTACCTCCACCCCCAGGGCGGTGGACAGACCCACGGCGGGGTCCGCGTCGATGGCTAAGATCCGGGCGTCCGGGTGCGTCTCGGTCAAAAGTCGCACGAAGGCAGCCGACAGCGACGTCTTGCCCACGCCGCCCTTACCGGCCACGGCCAGGATCTTGGGGTTTCTGTTCAACCGTGCTTCACGTCCTTTCTGGGCTGTGTGCATATACATGCACGCGGTTCTGTACAAAGTCAGTGGCCGTTAATCCACATAAATGCCATACTCTGTACATTATTTGCTTTTTACCACTATCATTTTACCATGAAATCAGGCAAGTTGCAACGAATTTATTCGAATTCTTGATTTTTTTTGTTGATTCTGGCGGCGAGATGTGGTATGCTTGTCTCATCAATCGATACGCAAACTTTTACCATTTCAGGAAAGTGAGGGCATACCCTTGAAGAAAGACATTTTGGTACAGCAGCTGGTCAACAGCTTCGGCAACTGGGTGCGCACCGACTGCGAAAACCGCGCAGGCGGCACGGCACGCATGACCCGGAACCTCTATCCCTACACCTCTTTGTTCTCTCCCATCCAGATCAACAAGCTGACGGTGAAGAACCGGTTGGTCATGGCCCCCATGGGCAACTGTCAGATGGCCGAGGAGACCGGCCGTCCCAACGACAAGATGCTCCAGTATTTCTTTGCCCGGGCCGAGGGCGGCGTGGGCCTGCTGACCACGGGCCTGATCCCCATCAGCCATCACATTGACTCCTCCGTCACGGAGAAGGGCAACTACTCTTACTTCCCCCGTATCGACGGCACCCGCACCAACTTCATGGGCTGGCGCGACCTGGCCCAGGGCGTTCACGCCCGGGGCAGCCGCATCTTCATCCAGCTGACGCCGGGCCTGGGCCGTGTGGGCAATCCCCAGTGCCTGCTGACCAAGCTCCAGCTGCCGGTTTCCGCCTCCTGGAACCCCAACTTCTATCTGCCTGACGTGCCCTGCCGTCCCCTGACGGACCTGGAGTGCGACAAGATCATCCGCAATGCCGCCCAGGCGTCCATGGACGCCAAGGTCATGGGCATGGACGGCGTGTATCTGCACGGCCACGAGGGCTATCTGCTGGATCAGCTGACCTCCCCCGCCTTCAACCACCGCAAGATCGGCAAGTATGCCGACTGGCAGCGCTTCGGCGTGGACATGATCAAGGCCATCCGCAGGAAGGTGGGCCCCAATTATCCCATTATGTACCGCATCGACCTGTCCCTGGCCCTGAACGAGACCTATGGCGACCGCATGGACACCGTCAAGAGCCTGAAGGGCTTCAAGAACGGCCGCTCCATCGCCGATACCCTGAACTATATGGAGAACCTGGTGAAGGCCGGCGTCGATATGTTCGATGTGGACCTGGGCTGCTATGACAACTGGTGGCTGCCCCATCCCCCGGCCGGTATGCCCGCCGGTTGCTTCCTGGACGTGTCCAAGGTGGCCAAGGAATACTTCGCCGCCCGGGGCGTCAAGTCCAACGTGGGCATGGAGGTCCCCATTGTGGCCGTGGGCAAGCTGGGCTATCCCGACCTGGCCGAGCAGGCCCTGCGGGACGGCAAGTGCGACATGATCATGCTGGGCCGCCCGGTGCTGGCCGATGCCGACTGGTGCAACAAGGCCTACGCCGGTAAGGTGGAGGACATCCGTCCCTGCATCGGCTGCCAGGAGGGCTGCGTCAACGAGTTCATCGAGGGCGGCCATCCCCAGTGCGCCGTGAATCCCCGCACCGGCTTCGAGGAGCTGCTGCCTGCCGTTCCCACCCCGGCCAAGGTGCGCAAGCGCATCGCCGTTATCGGCGCAGGCTGCGCGGGCCTGAACTTCGCCATCACCGCCGCACAGCGGGGCCATACCGTGGACGTATTTGAAAAGTCCGACCGTATGGGCGGCAAGATGCACGCCGCCGGTGCTCCTCTGAGCAAGTATGAGCTGCACAACTATATGGAATGGCTGTTCCGCCAGGTGGAGAAGCAGGACGGCGTCACCGTGCACCTGGACACCACCATGACCAACCAGCAGCTGAAGGAAGCCGGATACGACGCCGTGGTGTTCGCCAACGGCAGCAAGGAGGGTCTGCCTCCCATTCCCGGCCTGAAGGAGACCCGCCACATCGAGGCCACCTGGCTGCTGACCCATCCCCAGGAGCTGGCCGACACCGATCGCAAGATCGTGGTGGTGGGCGGCGGCGCCGTGGGCCTGGAGACCGCCTATTGGCTGGCCACCGAGCACCAGCGCAAGGTCACCTGCGTGGAGATGCTGGAGCACTTCGAGGAGGGCGCCTGCACCGCCAACCGCGGCCATCTGATCCACTACTTCGAGGCCGAGGGCGGCCAGCTCATCAACTGCGCCCGGGTCACCCGGTTCGAGAATGGCCATGTGGTCATCGCCCGCAACCGCGCCAAGGCCGTGCCGGATCCCTACTGCACCTGGGCTCCCATCATCCCCAAGAACGTGGAGAATCCTCTGGCCCCCAAGATGACCAACGAGGAGTATATCGAGCAGCTGGAGGCCGACATGGTGGTCATGGCCATCGGCAACAAGGGCGACGACCAGCCCTTCCTGTCCGCTCAGCAGGAGATGGTTGCCGCCGAGGTCCACAACATCGGAGACAGCTACAACACCGAGAAGCCCGGCAATATGTGGCAGGCCACCAAGGCCGCTTATAACCTGGCCATCCGCATCTGACAGCTATCTGAAAATGCCCCTGCCTTCTGAAACGAAGGCAGGGGCATTTTTGCGCTTATTGATCGAAGGACGGGTTGACGAAGTAGAGATTCTTCTGGTCCATCTTCTCCTTGGCCAGGCGCAGGCCCTCGCCGAAGCGCTGGAAATGCACGATCTCCCGGGCCCGCAGGAACTTGATGACGTCGTTGACGTCCGGGTCGTCGGACAGGCGCAGGATGTTGTCATAGGTGACCCGGGCCTTCTGCTCGGCGGCCAGGTCCTCCGTCAGGTCGGCGATCAGGTCGCCCTTGACGGCCATGGACGCCGCGTTCCACGGGGAGCCGGAGGCGGCGGTGGGATACACCCCGGCGGTGTGATCCACAAAATACGTCTCGTATCCCGCCTTTTTGACCTCCTCCGGCGTCATGTTCCGGGTCAGCTGGTGGACGATGGCGCCGATGATCTCCAGGTGTCCCAGCTCCTCGGTGCCCAGAGAAGCATCGGAAATGTTCCAATGTATCAAATACGAGGACAAGCGTGAGGTCTTCGGCTTAAAGATACATAGCTTTTCGACACTCGACAGAATTAAAAAATACGACGACTCTGACAACGAGAAAAATGCCGAAAAGCCTTATTCTATCAAGGTTGGCGAAACAAAGAGGACGATAAATCTGTACGCCATCGCTACTACGAAATTTCAAATTGCGGTCTAAATCAATGCTAAACCGTGTGCGCCCTTTGTGGACAAGCAAGTGCCTGTAACCACACCATTTTATAATTTGAATGGTGTGGTTTGCTACACATTTGACTTGGCAATACGAGCTAAATATAATGAGCTAAAACAACCTAACGAGATGTTTTTACGGCACAATTTGGTGCAGAGGTAAGAGTATGGTTTCAATAAAAGACAGGAAAATTCTTAGGCAGATGTTCTCGCATTATGATTATGTAATGACCACGGCTCAGTTGAGCAAAGAAAAGCTATATTACAGGGATATTCAAAGAATGTTGAAAGCTGGCTTGATAGAAAAAGTCAAGCGTGGCTATTATCATTGGACTATGGGGTCTGGCAAAGGCGATGTGGTGATAATCAGCCGTTTATTCCCCGATGGTATTCTATATATGGAAACGGCTTTATTCTATTATGGGTACAGCGATAGAAATCCTGCCGAATGGAACATCGCTATTGACAAAAACGCCTCCAGACAGCGCACAAGAATAGATTATCCATCTATAAAGGCTTATCGGTTAGAGCCAGCCCTGCTCTCTATCGGAGTAACCAGAGGAGAAATAAATTTTACCGATGTTCGCATTTATGACCGTGACCGTACCATCTGCGATGTTCTGCGTAATATGAACAAGATGGACAAGGAAATCTTCAACAAAGCAATTCAAGGCCAGGTATTGCGGTTGCAAAAAATCCGCAGGCGTGGCAGAGCTTTTTAGCTGCTGCTTGCCGCAACTATAAATGCCGCTTTGACGAACAGCTTTTAATCTATGCACAACGCCCCGACGCTATCGCCGTTGCAGAGCTTGACATTTGGAACAAGCGATTTAAGCGTTGGGTAAACAAAGACAGTAAGGGTATTGCCGTTTTCGACCCGAAGGGTCGTAGGAATACCCTTAAATACTATTTTGATGTTTCGGACACGCACGAAGGATATTACGGCAGCCGCCCCGTTCCAATATGGCAGATGAACGGACGATACGAGCAGGCTGTTGTCGAAAGGCTCTCCGACAGGTTTGGTAATACGGAAAGCACCGACCTTGCTTCTGCCCTAATGGAAACAGCAAAGAACGCCGTTGAGGATAATCTGCAAGACTATTTCTCTCAGCTCAAAGGCTTCACAAGGGATAGCTTCTTGGAGGAATTGGACGACCTTAATGTAGAGGTCTGTTACAGGCGTTTGGTAACAAACAGCGTTGCATTTATGCTGATGAGCCGCTGCGGTCTGGATACAAACGAGCATTTTGACCGAGAAGATTTTGAGGACATTATCAATTTCAATACGCCTGCGACCATCAACGCCCTCGGCATTGCCACAAGCGACATTTCCGAAATGGCTCTCAAGGAAATCTCTCTTGCAATACAAAATCTGCAAATCGCAGAGAAAGACGCAAATCGCACCTTTGTACCAGAAAGCAAAAGTCAATATAATATAGGCAGAATACAACCCGAAAGGAGCGAAAATAATGAACGCAATCACTTACAGCAGGCAGGGCGATTATCTTATTCCCGACCTGACATTACCGACCGAGCAAGAAATTCCGCTTGGCAAATACGCACAGATGCGCAGGAGCTATCTGGAGCAGCACAAGCGAGTGACCTATCTCAATCTGCTGACATCGGGCAAGCTGAACGAGCATCTGTATCAGACCGAGCAGACGGCTCTCCAGAGGTTGGAGTTTCTGACGAAGCAGCTTTCAGCCGAACAGGGCGTGACGGAGGAACTGAAAGAGAAATCTCCGATGCAGTGGGTACAGAGAATGAACAACATCCGCAGTCAAGCGGAGGAAGTGATTATGACCGAGCTGATTTACAAGTAAGCGTTGCCAATGCTGATGAGGTCAAGGTCAATCTTCCCACCGTGGAGGAACAAATCGAAATGATAGCCGAAGCAGAGGACGAAAAATCCTCTGCTTTTACTGTTTCACAGGAAGATATTGACTCTGTTCTGACAAGAGGAAGCGGCTTTCAAGACGGAAAATACCGTATCTACCGTCAGTTTCAGAAATATGAGGACAGCAAAAGTAATATCGCTTTTCTCAAAAAGGAATACGGCATAGGCGGCGGAACGCACTATTACCCAGACGGAACAAAAGGCGGCGAATGGCACGATGGCAAAGGCATCGGCATTGAAAAGCACGGGTCATATACAAACCCAGACTTGCGGCTCAGTTGGTCTAAGGTTGAAAAGCGCCTGCGTGAGCTGATAAAGGCAAACCGCTATCTCAATCCAAAAGAAAAAGACCATTATGCCGATTATCTGGAGAGCGTGTCAGCTCCCCAATATGAGGTTGACGCCCAGAGAAAAATGGCAAGACAGCGTTTTATCGACGCTCATTGTGACCTGCCGCCTGCCGACAAACGGGATACCCTTGCCTTGCGTCTGTCGGACTTTATTCGTGATTTGGACAGGTACGAAAAAGACCTGTTATCCAATGTGAAGCGTTCCGACCTTGCCGATGTTACTGCTGAACAAATGGAACACCACTTGTCCGACCCTGCTACCGTTCAACAGCTCCTTGATTTTCTGACCCAGATACAATGGAAAACGACATCGGTTTTCAGCCGCAGCAATGCGTGGAAATTTTCTGAAGAATTGCGGGAGCTGTATCCGCTTCGCTATCTCTACAACGAGGGCGATGTGGTGTATATCGGTGCAGACAAATATGAAATCACAGATTTTGACGAAAACGCCGTGTCGCTCCGAAATGCAGAGTTTCCGTTGTTCGGCAAGGAATACAGCCGAGAGGATTTTGAGGAAAAGCTCAAGGAAAATCCCGCAAACGACCATCTGAAAGTTGTCGTAACCGAGAAAGAGCGAACAGAAGCACCGTCCGAGAAAAAGCCAGACGAAATACAGTTTTCTATCGGCTTTTCCGAACACCCTGCTTTTTACGACAGGCAGCTTAATGACCGTTATACGGATTTGAGCTTTGCCCTTGGAAACAAGCTGCTCGGTGTTTTGGACGAAAAGCAACACCGAGAGCGTGAAAGCAAGGAAATCGGTTGGTATCACAAGACGGATTTTGAGATTACCGCCACCGTCGGCGGCGAGGACTTTCACTATGAGGGGCGCTTTGATATTGGCGACGGCGAGGGCGACCTTATCGCCCACATCAGGAATTATTATGATTACTGCCTGTCGCCGCAATGCCCGTTTATCCCCGAATGGAAGCGACAGGGCGAGGATTATTACCGAGAACGGATGGATAGTCTGCGCTTGGGGCGTGATGTGTTTATCCCGTTCTTGGAGCAGAATACCGAGCTGACGCCAGAGGACGAAAAGCTCCTTGCCGAGATTATGGCTACCGAAAGTGACTGGTACAGGAAATCCGAAGAACCAGAACGAGCGTCTGCGGCAGATGAGATGATTGCCTATGCGGAAAAGGTTGCTTCGGAATATGAATCCGAGCCTCAAGAGGAACGCTTTGAGATTTTAATGACCTCGGATGCGTTCCCCGACCCCGAAGATGTTTATGCTATCTGGGATAATGTCCGAGAGAAATATTACGCCGATGATTACGGTAAAATCCTGACCTATCCCACAGAGGAAGCAGCAAATGAGGGCTTGGCGGCAGTCAAGAAAGCGGTTGCCGACAAAGAAGCCGAGGAATGGTTGTATGTGGAACGGGCTAAACAAGGTTTAGATCCCGTTCCCACACAGGACAACGCCGACCTTATCGGCAAAGAAATCACGATAGACAACCGCAAATATGTTGTGGAGAGCGTCGGCAGGATAAGCGGCGATGTATCCCTGCGTGACATCACTTTTCAGAACAGCACAGGCTTCCCGATTAACCGAGTGGAGAAAATCGGCTATATCCGAAGCATTTTAGAACAGGCAAAAGCCGAATTACCGCCCGAAGAAAAGACGGAAGCTCCAGCCGCTTTATCTGCTGACCGTCATAATTTCCGCATTACCGATGACACACTCGGCGTAGGCGGAGCAAAAGAAAAGTTCCGCAACAATATGACGGCTATCAATCTTCTGCACGAGCTTGAAATCGAAAACCGCCTTGCCACGCCCGAAGAACAGGAAATCCTATCTCGGTATGTTGGTTGGGGCGGTTTGTCTATGGCGTTTGACGAACACAATGCGGCTTGGGCTGATGAGTTTAAGGAGCTGTATGCGGCCCTATCCCCAGAGGAATACAACGCCGCTATGGAGTCAACGCTGACCGCCTTTTATACGCCGCCCGTTGTTATCAAGGCAATGTACGAAGTGCTCGACCGCTTGGGCTTCTCACAGGGTAATATCTTGGAGCCTTCCTGCGGCACAGGCAATTTTTTCGGTTTGCTGCCCGAAAATATGGCAGGCTCAAAGCTCCACGGCATAGAGTTAGACCCGCTGACAGGTAAAATAGCAAAGCAGCTCTACCAGAAAGCCAATATTGCCATAGAGGGCTTTGAGCAAACAAAGCTTCCAGACGACCATTTTGATGTGGTTATCGGTAATGTGCCTTTTGGAGAAATCCGTGTGAACGACAGCCGATACAATGCCCAGAAGTTCCTCATACACGATTACTTTTTCGCAAAGGCGCTTGATAAAGTCCGTGCCGGCGGCGTTGTGATGTTCATTACCTCTAAGGGAACAATGGACAAAGCAAGCCCAGAGGTAAGAAAATATATTGCCCAGAGAGCTGAGCTGTTAGGCGCAATCCGTCTGCCAGACAACACATTCCGTGCCAACGCAGGCACAGAGGTCACAAGCGATATTCTCATTTTGCAAAAGCGTGACCGTGTGATTGATGTTGAGCCAGATTGGGTCTATTTGGACACGGACGAAAACGGCGTTACAATGAACAGCTATTTTGTTCAGCATCCAGAAATGGTGCTTGGACAAATGCGGCTTGAAAGCACACGCTTCGGAAAATCAGAGCCTGCCTGCAAAGCCTATGAGGATAAATCTCTGTCCGAGCTGCTTAACGACGCCGTTCAAAAGATAAGCGGTGAAATCACAGAGCTTGACAATGAGATAGACCAAATCTCCGACGAACAGGACACATCCATTCCCGCCGACCCGAATGTACGCAATTTCTCATTTGCTCTGGTAGACGGCAAGGTTTATTTCCGAGAGAATGACCGTATGACCCCTGCCACCGTATCAATGACGGCGGAAAATCGTATCAAGGGACTTATTGAAATACGGGATTGTGTACGCAGGCTCATTGAGTATCAGACCGAGGATTATCCAGAGGAAATGATACGCACCGAGCAGGAAAACCTAAACCGTCTGTACGACAGCTATACCGAGAAATACGGTCTTATCAACAGCCGAGGGAATTATCTTGCCTTTGCGTCGGACGAGAGCTATTTTCTTTTGTGTTCTCTGGAAGTGCTTGATGACGAGGGCAATTTCAAGCGGAAAGCAGATATGTTCACAAAGCAGACTATCAAGCCGCACCGTGAAGTAACCTCGGTTGAAACATCGAGCGAAGCCCTCGCCCTATCCATCGGAGAGAAAGCTCGTGTTGATTTGCCCTATATGGAACAGCTTACGGGCAAAACGCAAGTCGAGCTCGTTAAGGATTTGCACGGAGTTATCTTCAAAGTGCCGAACTCCGAGCCTGTTTCCTATGCAGCCGCAGACGAGTATCTGTCGGGCAATGTCCGCACAAAGCTCATTATTGCACAGGCGGCGGCAAAGGATGACCCAGAGCTTGCAGTCAATGTGGAAGCCTTAAAACAGGTCATTCCGAAAGACCTGTCCGCTGCCGAAATCTCTGTTCGTCTGGGAACGACTTGGATACCGCAGGAGGATATTCAGAAGTTTGTTATGGAGCTGCTTGCCCCGTCGCAGTACGCCAGAGGAAAAATCAAGGTGCGATACACCGAGTTTAACGGTGATTGGTTTATTGAAAACAAAAGTTCCGACTTCGATAATGTCAAGGCAAACAGCACCTACGGAACAAAGAGGGCTTCCGCCTACCGCATCATTGAGGATACTCTTAACCTGCGTGATGTTCGTACGGAAAAAGCTCTGGGCGAAGCGGCAACTATTCGACCAACTATCAAATATCGGGGCGTGAGCTTATGACCCCAGACGAAGTGCGTATGCTTGATAACCGCTACGCACTTCTTTTTATTCGGGGAGAACGCCCCGTAATGGACTTCAAGTATGACATTATGAAGCACCCGAATGTGAAGCTGACTGCTGACGGAGGGCAGCCGCCGTATATTCACGGAGAGCCGACGCAGGCAGTAGCAACCCTTGTGTTTGACAGCGATATTCCTCAAAGCGCCGTAAGCGTAAACGCTGTCAGCACTTCCTACGAGCTTCTGTCCGATGAGGACTTGAAAGAAATATTCAACATCTAAAAGGAGGATTTATCTATGAAACTTTTTAAGAAGAATGAGGGCAAGAAAACCGAAAAGCTGCCGATGTCTGGCAAGGTCAGAAAGGGCTTCCGCTTTTACTGCACGGCAGTAGTGGCATTGACCCTTGTTGTGGGAACATCCGTGACCGCTTTTGCGGCGAATGACCCTATTGCCGTAGTCAATAACCTCTCCGACTTTATTTTCGGTCTGGTGCGAGCTGTCGGTATGATTATGCTCGGCTTCGGTATTGTGCAGATTGGTCTGTCCCTCAAATCTCACGACCCGTCCCAGAGAGCAAACGGCTTTTTGACCCTTGCAGGCGGCGTGGTCATTACCTTTGCAAAGGAAATCTTGACCCTTATCACAGGCTGAGAGAACAACAGAATGACACAAGACTGACGGTAACGGGGGCAGATCCGCTTTGCGGAGTTGCCCTCGTTATCCAAATCAATAAGGAGGTGGTCGAATGTCTGATAATTGGATTGTGCAGAACTTGGAGAACGCTCTTGAAACTTGGAATGAGAAGCTGTCGGAGATATGGCAGCTCATTACCCAATCCCCAGAGAACTTTAAGGGCGGCACGATATGGAATGTTATCGTAAATATACACGGCGCAGTGCAGGCAATCGGGCTTGCGTTGCTCGTTCTCTTTTTTGTCGTAGGCGTAATGCGTACCTGCGGCAGTTTTGCAGAGGTCAAGAAACCAGAACACGCATTAAAGCTGTTTATCCGCTTCGCCCTTGCCAAAGGTGCTGTGACCTATGGTTTGGAGCTGATGATGGCTCTTTTCAATATCGTACAGGGACTTATCTCAACCATTATGAACGCCGCAGGCTTCGGAACGGCACAGCAGACGGTATTGCCGTCTGAAATCGTAACCGCTGTTGAGGACTGCGGCTTTTTTGAATCCATCCCGTTATGGGCGGTCACGCTGATAGGCGGTCTGTTCATTACGGTGCTGTCGTTCATTATGATTATGTCGGTGTACGGCAGATTTTTTAAGCTGTACCTTTATACCGCTATTGCCCCTGTTCCGCTTTCCACTTTTGCGGGAGAGCCGAGCCAGAGCGTCGGAAAGAGCTTTATCAAGAGCTATGCCGCCGTGTGTCTGGAGGGCGCAATCATTGTGCTTGCCTGTATCATCTTTTCGCTCTTTGCGGCTTCGCCCCCTGCGGTTGACCCTAATGCCGCTGCGGTGTCTATGGTATGGAGCTATATCGGAGAGCTTGTATTTAATATGCTCGTCCTTGTCGGTGCGGTCAAAATGTCTGACCGTGTTGTAAGAGAAATGATGGGCTTATAAAGGAGGAAGCAATGAAACGGTTTTATGTTTTTAAGGACGGGACAATGCAAGCAAGTATGTCCACGAAAGAGGAAGCCATTGACCTAATCCGTCAGCGGCAAAAACGAGAAACGCATCCGATTTTGCGTTCTGAATACAGCATTATTGCGGGCGAGGAAGAATTTATCCCATACCCGTCCCAGAAGAAACCGCCAAAGAGAAAGAACACTATGGAACGATAAGGAGGTGCTTTTTATTTGGAAGTTAAGATAAACAAGGAAATCCGCAATTACACGGAGAGTATGTTCTTTGGACTGTCGCTCAGACAGTTCATTTTTTCGGTGCTTGCCTGCGGCGTGGCGGTCGGGCTGTATTTTATTCTCCGTCCACACTTCGGAACGGAAACTCTCAGTTGGGTATGTATCCTTGGTGCTGCGCCCTTTGCGCTGATGGGCTTTGTTAAATACAACGGTATGAACGCCGAGCAGTTCGTTTGGGCGTGGATTAAATCGGAGTTCCTTATGCCGAAAAAGCTGATGTTTCAGCCCGATAATCTCTACTATGAAACGCTGAAAGCAGCAATCCAAAATCACGAAAAGGAGGCGTTGAAGAACAATGCTTAAAACACTCAAAAACCTGTTCAAGCAGGATAAGGAGAAGTTTGTCGTGCCGAAATCGGTACAGAGCGTTATCCCGATTAAAACTATCTGGGAGGACGGTATCTTCCTTGTCGGCAAGAACAAGTACGCTAAGACATTCAAATTTGAGGACATCAATTACGCCGTAGCAAGCCGTGAGGATAAGGAAGCAATGTTCCTTGAATACTCGGAGCTGCTTAATTCGCTTGACAGCGGAGCTACCACGAAAATCACAATCAACAACCGCCGCTTGAACAAAGCGGACTTTGAACAGACGATACTCATTCCTATGGCTGATGACGGTCTGGATAAGTACCGCAAGGAATATAACAAAATGCTCCTTGAAAAAGCAACGGGAGCAAACTCCATTGTGCAGGACAAGTATGTGACGGTATCTGTCAGCAAGAAAAACATCGAGGAAGCCCGAAACTACTTTGCCCGTGTGGGTGCTGACCTTATTGCTCATTTTTCCCGTCTGGGGTCACGCTGCGTGGAGCTTGAAGCCGAGGAAAAGCTCCGCATTTTTCACGACTTTTACCGCACAGGCGAAGAAACGGCGTTCCGCTTCGATATTTCCCAGACGATGCGAAAGGGTCACGACTTCAAGGACTTTATCTGCCCCGACACCTTTGAATTTGAAAATGACTGTTTCAGAATGGGCGACAGATACGGGCGTGTGATTTTCCTCAGAGAATATGCCGCCTATATCAAGGACAGTATGGTAGCGGAGCTTTGTGAGCTGAACAGAAATATGATGCTCTCCGTTGACATTATCCCCGTTCCCACAGATGAAGCCGTGCGAGAGGTGGAGAACCGTTTGCTCGGTGTGGAAACCAACATCACGAATTGGCAGCGAAAGCAAAACCAGAACAACAACTTTTCTGCCGTTGTACCGTATGACTTGGAGCAGCAGCGAAAAGAAAGCAAGGAGTTCCTTGATGACCTTACGACCCGTGACCAGAGAATGATGTTCGCCGTGCTGACTATGGTGCATACGGCTGACAGCAAGGAGCAGCTTGACAGCGACACAGAAGCATTGCTTACGACTGCCAGAAAGCACCTGTGTCAGTTTGCCGTGCTGAAATATCAGCAGATGGACGGCTTAAATACGGTGCTGCCTTTCGGTGTGCGAAAGATTGACGCCCTGCGCACCCTTACAACGGAAAGTCTTGCGGTGTTTATTCCGTTTCGGGTGCAGGAAATCTATCACGAGAACGGCGTTTATTACGGGCAGAATGTAATCAGCAAGAATATGATTATCGCCAACCGCCGCCACCTGCTCAACGGTAATTCCTTTATCCTCGGCGTGTCGGGTGCAGGCAAATCCTTTACGGCAAAGGAAGAAATGACGAACATCATTCTGACCGACCCCAACGCCGATATTATCATTATTGACCCAGAGCGAGAGTATTCGCCGCTTGTAAAGGCAATGCAGGGCGAGGTCATTCACATCTCGGCAACGAGCGAAAACCATATCAACGCTATGGATATGAACTCCGATTACGGTGACGGCGCAAACCCCGTTATCTTGAAATCGGAGTTTATTTTGTCCCTTTGCGAACAGCTCATCGGCGGCAGCAGTCTTGGCGCAAAGCAGAAATCTATCATTGACCGCTGTACCGCTTCGGTGTATCGGTACTATCAGCAAGGCAACTATATGGGAACGCCGCCGACCTTGCAGGACTTCCGTGAGGAGCTGTTGAAGCAGGACGAGCCAGAAGCGCAGGAAATCGCCCTTGCCATTGAGCTTTTCACGGATGGCTCTTTGAACACCTTTGCCAAGCATACGAATGTAGATACCCACAGCCGCCTTATCTGCTATGACATTCTTGACCTCGGCAAGCAGTTACAGCCTATCGGTATGCTTGTTGTTCTTGACAGCATCTTGAACCGCATTACCCAGAACAGAGCCAAAGGCAGAAACACTTTCATTTTCATTGATGAGATTTATCTGCTCTTTCAGCACGAATACTCCGCCAACTTCCTCTTTACGCTCTGGAAAAGAGTAAGAAAATACGGTGCGTACTGCACGGGCATTACGCAGAATGTGGACGACCTTTTGCAGAGCCACACGGCAAGAACAATGCTTGCCAACAGCGAGTTTATCATTATGCTCAACCAAGCGTCCACAGACCGTATCGAGCTTGCCAAGCTCCTTAATATCTCCGACCTTCAGCTCAGCTATATCACGAATGTCGGCGCAGGACAGGGGCTTCTCAAGGTCGGCAGCTCTCTTGTGCCGTTTGTCAACAAGTTCCCTCGCAATACCGAGCTTTACAAGCTGATGACGACCAAGTTCGGAGAGGTATAAAATGCAGAAATTGCGGTGTTCGTGTCGTATCGTGAGAGGTTGCTAAAAATAATCGTGTTGATTGGTATGAAAATTCAAGGAAATATCATTGATTTTTACACGAATATCTGCTATACTATGGTCAGTACCTTTAAGGAGGACTGCTTATGTATAGAAAGATTATGGGCTTCTTGGAAGCGTGGAAAGAAAGCGAACACCGCAAGCCCCTTATTTTACAGGGCGCAAGACAGGTCGGAAAGACCTATTCCATTCTGGAGTTTGGGCGCACCCACTACGAAAATGTGGCATACTTCAACTTTGAAACCAATCCAAAGCTGAACGAAACCTTTGATGAAAACATCAGCCCCGATTATCTGATACCGATTCTGTCCCATATCGCAGGTCAGACTATCGTAAAGGAAAAAACGCTGATAGTCTTTGATGAGGTGCAGCTCTGCGAAAGGGCTTTGACCTCGCTCAAATACTTTTGCGAGAACGCTCCAGATTATCACATCATTGTCGCAGGCAGCTTGCTCGGCGTTGCGGTCAACAGGGCGAAATTCTCTTTTCCCGTAGGAAAGGTCGATATGAAAACGCTTTATCCTATGGATATGGAGGAATTTATGTTGGCTCTCGGTGAGGACGATTTGGTGGAGCAGATTAAAAAGTGCTTCCAAACCGATACGCCGTTGCCTTCTGCTTTGCACGATGCCGCAATGCAGCTTTACCGTCAGTATCTTGTGGTCGGCGGTATGCCAGAGTGCGTGATGCAGTTTGCTGAAACCAAGGATTATATCCTTGTCCGCCATACGCAGGATACAATACTTGCAAGCTATCTCAACGATATGAGCAAGTATAACAACTTGAATGAAATCAAGAAAACCCGACTTGCCTACGACAATATAACCGTTCAGCTTTCAAAGAAGAATACCCGTTTCCAATATAAACTGATTAAGAAAGGCGGACGGGCATCTGAATTTGAAAATGCGATTGAATGGCTTTGCCTGTCTGGTATCGTGTCACAGGTTTACAAGGTCGAGCAAATCAAAAAGCCACTTGAAAACTACCGTGATATTGATGCGTTCAAGATTTATGTGTCCGACTTAGGGCTGCTTTGCGCCAAGAAAGATTTAGCCGCCAATGACATTCTCTATATGGTCGAGGAAATCAACGATTTCAAGGGCGGTATGGCTGAGAACTATGTCAATGTACAGCTCTCCATTAACGGCTACCACACCTACTATTGGGAGTCCGAGCGTGGAGCTGAAATTGATTTTATCATTCAGCGTGACGGTCAACTCATTCCCATTGAGGTCAAGTCTGCCGACAACACCAGAGCCAAGAGCTTAAAGGTCTATATGGACACCTACAAGCCTGCTTATGCAATCAAGCTCTCTGCCAAGAACTTCGGCTTTGAGGACAATAAAAAAATCGTTCCTCTCTATGCCGCATTTTGTATCTGAAATCAATATTTTGGCGATAACGCTCACAGAAAATGTGGGCGTTATTTTTTGCCCCTAAAACAGAATAAGAAAGGACAACGCTTATGAAGAAATACACAAAAATCATTTGTATGATTGCCGCCGTGTGCCTGCTTGGCACGGCGGCTTTTTGCAGCTTTCATATTTACAGCCACTATGCGCACGAAAGCGAGCAGGAAGAAGTCTTTGAGAAAATTGCCGAGGTTGTGGAACAGGCGCAGACGGGCGAAAGCGAAACGACCGATGTTCTGCGCACAGAGGAAGAAACCGTGCTTGCAGAGTACGGCGAGTGCGACACCTGCCGCTACACGTTCGGGTACGCGTACGAGTTTGTGTCGGGCCGCAACTTTGCCATCCAGCGAGACTCGGACCGCACGTACTTTCCCGCAAATGGTTTGCTGCGCTCAGACTGCTTCCGCTGCTGGTGGTGCCCAGGCAATGATAGCATGACGGTGATGCGCGCGCACACGACAGGGTTGACGTACCAGTTCTGGATGTTCCCCTACAACGTGGACAGCGGCCGCGTCCAAGCCATCTTTGGCAACCTCTTTTCAAAGACGGATACACTCCAATTTTACAACGCCGGCTTCTATCTCCTCGGCAACAACCTCACCTTTGTCGGCGGCTCAATACACTTCCGACCAGACCTTGTTAGTTTGTGCCAGAAACTGCAGCACAGCCAGTCAAAGAAAGAACACAGCAAACACGATGCGTCAAAATGCACACAGAGCATCCGAGCGTGCCGGTGGAGGTGCGCAAGTGGGTGCACGTCACAGGCACGGTGCAAGTGACGCCGCAGACAGCCATCATGTCGCTCTACATCAACGGCGAGCTCAAGGGCAGAGAGGCGGTGGGCAACATCACGATGTGCCCGTTCGACAGCTCCATCTCGCTCTTTGTCGGCACAGACGAGGAAAAACGCATCATCCCGCTGCGGTACTACACAGGCCTGCTCGATGAGCTTCGTTACTTTTCGTTTGTGTTATCGCTATCGCATCAAACGAGTGTGAGAGGAGAGAAGCAGCTTCAACGAACTGGGTCAAACCAACGAATAGATACACGATGAGCGACGAGCAGGTTGCGCAGACCTGGAACACAACGATTGAGCACCCCAAGGAGGACAAGGGGCTGCTGTTCTACATCAACGCGGACCACGACTCGCCCAACGAGATTGTGAACCTGGGCAACGACGCCGACGAGAACATGACCGTGACGATCCGCACAAGCGAGCGCATGGCTGTGGTCAACAAATACCCGCTGAACATGCCGGTGTGCGTGGGCTGCTTCACGGGCGAGGAGGTGTCGTTCTGCCTGCCCATGCAGGAAGGCACCACAGGCACGTGCGGCGAC
>ERZ827181.1890-NODE-1890-length-20436-cov-3.036063_pt1 | contig 20436 bp, 20 predicted proteins | sample MGYA00519778_ERZ827181 | MGnify/ENA primary metagenome ERZ827181 (study PRJEB31778, sample SAMEA3449273) | human gut metagenome | biome: human gut; feature: human-associated habitat; material: faeces | place: United Kingdom | collected 2010/2012 ...
TGTTCTGTTCAGCAATACCTACGTTGTATAGTCTGTCAGGATACTGCCCCTTAAAACGTTCCAGACCGGAAAACGAACAGAGATCAGCGGTAAGAATAACCGTGCGGGGCTCCACTTCAGGTAGTACCAGCGCAGCCTGTCCAAACGCGCCGCAGGAACCGAGACGAGACCAAATTCTGATGTTCATCGAAGTAAAATCGATCATTCGACCGCCTCCACTTCTGCCATTCCCTGCTCATACAACCGCTGTGTGACAATTCCGTTGTGCCACTGAGGCATGTTCTCCATAAAAGAAAAGCCCTTACCTTTTACCGTCTCAGCGATCACAGCCAAAGGTTTTTCCGTATGCATACGGAATGCCTCCTTCAGGGCTTGCACATCATGTCCGTCAACGGTAACAACATCCCATCCGAACGCCTTCCATTTGGCCGAAAAATCAGTCAGAGCTAGCACTTCCTCTGTATTTCCGTCATACTGAAGGCGATTTCTGTCGATAACGGCAACAATATTGGCAAGTCTATAGTGAGAGGCTGTCATGGCAGCTTCCCAAACCGAACCTTCGTCACACTCACCATCGCCGAGAATAACGAAGACACGTGAACTTTCATTACCTTTTTTATACAGAGCCAGCGCAACGCCGACCCCTTGGGAAAGCCCCTGCCCCAGACTGCCACTCGCAAAGTCGATTCCCAGACCAGGGTTCACGGAGGGATGAGCACTGACGTAAGAGCCGTTGGCCTTATAGGTAAGAAGCTCATCTTCCGAGAGCAGACCTACCTGCTTCAAGGCCGCATACTGTGCCATCACTCCATGCCCCTTGCTTAGAATAAGGCGGTCACGATATTCAGCCTGAGGGGCATCAGGAGCAAAAGACATGGTACCCCCATAGAGTGCCGCCATAATCTCAACCAGAGAAAGCGAACCGCCCATATGAGCACCCTGAGATTTAGCCGCAAGGGCCATCTTCAGGAGATCTTTACGCATTTCCTTCGTATCCATCGATTTCCCCTCAGACTTTGCCGCCGTCTATGCGTATGATCTGACCGTTCACAAAGGAAGACTCCTCGGAAGCAAGAAAGACCACCATCTTCGCTATTTCTTCCGGTTTTGCACGCCGTTTCATGGCACACTGAGCTATCATGGCTTCTTCTGCCTTGGATTCCATCTGATCTGCCATTTCTGTATCCACAAGCCCTGGAGCGACGGCGTTGACACGTATTCTCAAATGACCGCATTCTGCAGCAAGCGTTCGGGTAAAGGCCATGACTGCAGCCTTGGAAAGACCATATGCACAGCTTCCCACCGGCATATCGAGACCGAGTACGGATCCCAAATTGATGATGGAAGCATGACGTCGACGCATCATGTACCGCAAAAGAAGTTGCGTCAGTTCCATCATAGAAAACAGATTGCTATCGAAAACTTCACGAACCTTAGACATTCCGGTCATCTGAAACAGGCCACCGTGGGCCACGCCGGCGTTGTTCACAAGGATATCCACAGGGATTCTGGAGGAAATAAGTCCGCGAACTGCTGTCTTCATCGCCTCGCTGTTCGTCATATCAAAAAACAACGGAGAGACCTTGACACTATATTTTGAGGCAATTTCTTCCAGCATGGAAAGGAACTCCGGCGTCTCACGGCGGGCATGGGCAATAACATCAGCCCCGTTGCGAGCGAATTCTGCCACAAGAGCCTTGCCTATCCCCCTGTTGGTGCCGGTGATGAAGGCAGTTCTTCCCTTAAGCATTATTCCCTTCCTTAAAGTAGGATATCCAGTAGTCAATCTTTTGCTGACGATTCATGTTACCGGCAGGAGTATGATGGAGATGTACAGGAGAGATGTATGCTCCTTCCATATCAACAAGACAGAACCCCCACGAAAGTCCTACTCCAAATGTAGCCAGACAGACATTCTTTGCAGGTTTCTGACTGAGCTGACGACATATATCAACAGTCACTGCTGCAGAACCACAGTTTCCATATTGTGAAAAGGTCTCTGCAGAATACTTGTCCCCAGGAACTCCGGCATACATGGCCACAGTACGTACAATCTGCTTATTGGCTTGGTGAAAGGCAAAATAATCTATGTATTCCATGCTCTTGCCAGAAAATTCAAGAATATCTTTGATACCTTTTGGCCCCACATCCGTCGTGAACTTAAACACGTCAAGTCCCTTCATGATGTCATCGCAGAGCCGCCACACATTACCCGTAGCGTCTGTAATTTCCAATCCGGCAATATCCGAGAACATGGGCAGACTGTAACCGCCAGCCGGAGCAATGAGTTTATTCCAACATGTGCCGCGAGTACCCGTGATAAAAAACGAGGGACGAAGTTCGTCCGTATACTCAAGAAGCGTGGCCGTTCCTGCATCGCCGAACAACATATTGGAATTACGGTTACGTCTGTCGGAATGGCGACTCGTAATATCGCCAGCAAGCACAAGGCACTTCTTTGCTCCCCCACCGGAAATAAGGGAATGGGCCGTCAGCAATCCGTGAACATAGGCAGAACATGCAAGACCAGAAATATCAAAACACGTACAATTCTCACTGAGAGCGAGACGTCCTTGAATAACGCAGGCAGAGGCGGGATAGTGGTAATCGTGCGATGTGGACACTACAATAAGAGCATCTATGCTGTCCTTGTCGACATTCAGGGCAGAAAGAAGTTCTCGGGCTGCCGCTTCGCAAAGATCGGAATTGGTAGTACGTTCATCCGCCACATGGCGTTTGCCGAGACCGAGGATTTTCTTATTCCGCTCCAGAAGTTTCACATCGTTATTAAAGAACGCCAGCTCATCATCAATGCGAATGAAATCCTCCGGAACAACGCAGGTTATGCCGCTGATTTTGACATGTTCAAACCTTGTTCTGGACATGGGTTATATTGCTCCACAATCAATAATGTAGTTCTGATTCGTTATCCATTTGGACTGTTCAGAAAGAAGAAAAACTACGACATTGGCGACATCGGAAACCTTGCCAAAACCAAAAGGGTACTTTCCCTCTGAATAAGAACGCGTAATATCGTTTACCATTTCTGTTTCTATCACCGTAGGAGATACACAGTTGACCCTAAGTCCAGCAGGTGCAAGCTCACGAGCAACAGATTGCATTGTAGCAATAAGCGCCCCTTTTGATCCTGCATAGGAGGTCATGCCGGGATCGCAATGGACTCCTCCAGCCGAGGCAATAAAGACCATCGCACTCCTGTTGCCGTTATTATTCCGCTTGTCGGCAAATCCCTTTGCCATGAACACAGGGGCAAAGTAATTGACATCAAAAAGACTGTGAATGGCAGGCAGATCTACGGCCCTGAGAGGCTGAAGTTCCCCCACACCGGCGCAATATGCCATGCCCTGAAACTTGCCGTATTTTTCGCGGAGCTGCTTTACATAGGAAGGCAATCCGGCGATATCTTCAACAAGATCTTTCTGTTCAAGAAAAACATTCTCCGGGAAACGGGCTTTTTCCTTCATGGCCTGCAAACGCTCTTCATTGCGTCCGATACCGATAACCGTTGCGCCAAGCTCATTGAGCAACAGGGCAACGCCCCTGCCTATGCCCGAAGATGCCCCCGTCACGATGAAGCGCTGCTCTGCTGCAAAGGAAATCATGTTACAGACCTGCCTTGACTGCGATGTCTTCCAAGGTTTTTATATCCAAATAGTCGGAAATACTCGTCTTCACGCCGAAATTCTTGTCCAGAAAGGCCATGGTGGCCATCACGGCAAGCGAGTCCCATTCATCCAGTTCTTCAAGCACCGTTTCAAAGCTGAGGGTTTCTTCAGTCTGAAGGACATCCTGCATTTCCGTAAGAAATTCATCACGCGTCATGGTTATTCTCCTTTAAAGTGTTTAATCCAGTGTTCAATCTGTTGCTCTCTGTTCATTCTGTTCACCGGGGGAACATAGGTAGAGATACCGCCATTATACAGCCCTGTAAGATCCACGGCTGTAGCTCCCCATGAAAGGCCGATGCCGAATGCGCAGAAAATCGTTTTTTTCAGCTCCGCATTTTCGGGCTGATCGCAAAGCACCATTACTACAGAATTGGTGGAGTTATTCGCGTACTTGGAAAAAACATCAGTAGGCGCTTTTTCCGCGGGAATTTCCGCTTTTTCTATGACATTCTCCACTATCTGCTTATTGGCCTGATGAATGGCAAAAAGATCCACATCCTCTTTTTTCCATCCCGCTGCGGCAATAATTTCTGCCAGAAGAGACGGGGCGACTTCCATGGTGAAATTAAAGACATCTTCACCCTTCATAATTCCCTGCTGGGCAGTCCACCTGTTTCCCGCGGCATCTTCTACAGATAAGTCAATTGATGCAGCATCATATGGAAGACGCATGCCGCCAAACGGGTGAATGATTTTATCCCAGCCGCTGCCGTCACATCCCATAACGAAAGTCGCGGTCCGTTCTTCTTCCGTCCTTTTCAGGAACGTGGCAGACGCAGCGTCTCCAAAAACTTGCGCAGCCTTTCTGTTCGTCTGATCCGTGGCTCTGGCACAGAGATCACCGACAAGCAAAAGACAATTGCTTACAGCTCCGCTTGCTATCATGGCATGGGCGATCCATAAGCCATGTACATAGCCCGAACAGCCGAGATTTATATCCAAAGAAGGACAAGACTTCCTCAAACCAAGTTCTCCGTGAGCTATACAGGCATCACACGGCTCTGGGAAGTCAGGTTTTTGGTTGACAAAGATAAGAAGCTCTATGTCCCCTGCTGCGAGAGACATCTCACTCATCAACTTTCTTGCAGCATCTACGGCAAGATCCGTCACAGTTGTATTTTCATCAGCTATATAGCGACGCCCATAGCCCATCATCTTTTTTGCCCGGGCAAGTTTTTTAGAAGAGCCTCCAAAGAATTCGAGCTCATCATCAATATCAATAAAGTGTTGAGGCAGAACACTTTTTACACCCGCTATGCGAACATGAGAAAAGTGAGACTCACTCATTTTTATTTATCCTCCTTACTGTACACCTTTCTCAGCACATAAAGCTCCTTATAAATAATTCTTCCATAATTCTGATAAATACGCAGCATAGAATAATTATTAGATGATACAACAGTCTTTGTTCCTTCTACAGAACGAACGGTATCTAAGATCTGAAAGACACCATACCCTTCTCCTTGATGTTCTGAAAAAACACCCCCTAATATACCATCTTCTACACCAGTTTTTTCATCACGAACATTGATGCCGAAAGAAATTTCCTTATCGTCTACCTTTAAAAGCCACATCCAAGAGTTCGGCTTTTCAAAAAGATCCCAGCACCAATTTTTGTAGCGTATGCAGGCAACATCCATACCGAGTAAAGGATCAAGACTTACCCTGTCCGTTGAAAACATACCGGGAGTGATCTTGTCTATGACTCTGCCCCATGCCGCACACGTTTTTTCCACGGTGACCCGCTCTGCTCCGTTCATCCACTCTTTAATCTGATCCGGCGTTTCTAATGGTGCAAAATGATCTTTCAAATAAAGCTGCGTTTCCATAAAACGAAAACCGACATCTTCCAGCGCGTGGAGAACATTCAAGTTTCCTACGGGCATCTTAATAGTAACGTATGCATGATAAAAATTTTGTGCACGCAAATCTTCTAAAATACTTTCAGCCCCCTTTTTAAGATCCCTTTTGTCCAAAACAATTTCATAAGCATCATAACCCAAATTGCGCTTTTCCCAAACGGCTTTCACTATTTTCACTACGATATTCCTTTAAACTGATAGACAATTTCTGAATTCAACTGTGTATAGTATAATTCAAGCATATCGGAATTATCTATAAGCTCATAAAGATGGAGTTTGCACGATTCCCCCTCGTATCTATCCAAGTAAAACTGATAATTTTCGTCCATTTCTATTTTACGCAATATTTTACTAGAAAGTAACTTTTCTATTCCTCTTAAAAAATCTTTATTATTGTCATACATATAAGGGAAATTAGGTCGTTGATATTCATGAAAAGACCACAGAGCATTCTCTCTATTTATCTTAACAACAGCAGGAACTTTCAGTCGCATAAGATCAATCATGGTTAATGCTGCAGAAACTGGAAAACTGTCAATAAAAACATCAGCACAGCAGAATATTAGCTCATACTTTGGAGTCAAAGGATGAATAATGAGTCTATTGCGACTTTTAGAGCCTTCAAAAATTTTTTCAATAATTACCTTTTCAGTTTCTGAAAAGTTCGAAATAATTATATGTTTAACATTCTGATTTCTATCTAATAGATGCTTTATTACCTTGAAATATTCCGATGTATCTGAGCTATCAAAAAATTTATAGGAAGAACCACCAGAGATGGTACAAAGTTCAACATCGCTCACACCAAGACTTCGCCTGCATGCTAAAATTTCTTCTGCGGTAAATGTTGGGAACTGCTTTAACCTTTTACTTAAGATACCAACCACATGGGTTTTTAAACATTTTCGCAGTTTCTGCGTCACATATGCAGTGACAGGCATCCCCTCCAAAATAATATCCGCAAAACTTATTCCAAGATTTGGATAATGTGACGCATGTGGGCAATAATATACTTTTATTTTTGTATATTTTTTAATCATTGAAAGTAATAAAGTACCATATATATCATCAGGATGAATAAAAACAAAAATAACTTTTGGGGAAAAGTTACATATATCATAAAATAAATTTATAGTATCTTTCTTCCATCGTATATTCCCTATATCTTTTCCTGATATTAAAGCAAACTTTTTAATATAAGACATTATTTGTGGGGCATATTTCCAAGACGAAGAATAACTTGTAAGAAATATAGATTGTGTATATTTATCATTTAGAATATCCATTAAATCCTGAATACACTTACTATGTCCTCCATTGTCATATAATTCTGTAGCTAGAACGGAGACCCTAGTTGTGTATGGGCTACTATCCATACTTTTTACAGGAGGAATAATGCGCTCTAATTCTTTATCAAAATTTCGAGTATCGAAGTTTTTATTTTTTTGAAATTCATATATGATGCGACTTATAGGTGTAGTTCTACTCCATACAGGAATGCCCAAAAAATAATATATAAACATCCCTTGGAAAGATTTAACTTTAAAAAAAGTTATCTTTCCAATCTTTAGTTTGTCCTTTTTCCACTGCAAAAAGGACATCATCCTCTCCAAAATTTGAAAACCTGTTCGATAATATAATCCTGTTGTTCATCTTTGAGACCATAAAACAATGGTAGCCGTACTAATGTATCACTGACATGCTTAGTTACATTTAACTCGCCGCACGCTCTGCCATACTTTTTACCTGCAGGTGATGAATGCAAGGGAATGTAGTGGAAAACACACAAAATTTCCTTTTCTTTCATCCTGGAAATAAATCTTGTACGAGTTTCCAGATCAGGACACCGCAGGTAAAACATATGAGCATTCTGCTCACAGTTTTCAGGGCAGTATGGCAAACAGACGCCATATTCGGATAGGCATTTAAAGGCGTCATAATAACGCTGCCATAAGTGCTTACGGTAACTATTGATCTCAGCCATTTTTTCAAGCTGGGGTAACAGATAGGCCGCAACCATATCACTGGGAAGATAGGACGAGCCAAGAGCAAGCCATGTATATTTATCAATCTGACCACGTAGAAAACGACTTCTATCCGTTCCCTTTTCTCGTACTATCTCAGCAGATTCGACAAGATCTGGATTATTGACAATCAGAGCACCTCCCTCGCCGCTGGAAATATTTTTTGTTTCATGAAAAGAGTAGCAACCTAGATCAGACATGGTACCGGCAACTTTTCCCTTGTATGTACTGCCTATGGCCTGTGCTGCATCTTCAACCACATGAATATTATAGACAGCTGCAATATCATTGATAGTATCCATTTCAGCACAGACTCCGGCATAATGCACGGGCACAATGACCTTTGTGCTGGGAGTGATGGCTTTTTCGAGAAGCCTTTCGTCCAGATTCAAAGTATCATCACGAATATCGACGAAAACAAGTTTTGCTCCGCGCAAAGCAAAAGAGGATGCTGTTGTTATAAACGTATAGGAAGGACAAATAACCTCATCTCCAGGTTGAATATCAAGTAGCAAAGCTGACATTTCCAAGGCTGCCGTACAAGAATTCGTAAGTAGAGCCTTCTTACACTTGGTATAGCCTTCCAGAAACTTGTTGCATTGCTTGGTAAATGTCCCGTCACCACATATATGCCTATCGGCAATAGCGTTCCTGATATGATCTAACTCTGTGCCACAGACCGGAGCCTCGTTAAAATTGATCATAGTCATCCCTGTGTGCCCTATTAATTTTCAAAGTTCAACTTGTCACCTAATATAAGGTAAAATCAAAAATAAACGCCATTATCCAGAATTTTGCAAGTGCTTATCGTTGTATAATAAAATTGTGCATAAAGCGATAGCTACCTAACACAGCTGTATATTTTCATTTTTTACCATGAACTCCTCAAACTCCCTTTCCCAGTGCGGCATAGGAGGCAGGTTATAGAGAGCAAGCATTTTTTTCTCCAAGCGGGAATTGGCCGGGCGACGGGCCGGAGTGACGTACTCTGCTGAAGAGCAGGGAACAACCTTCTGCGATTTACCAGCCAGCTCAAAAATCCTGCGGGCAAAATCATACCAAGTCGCTTCTCCTTCGCATGTCAGGTGAAATGTACCGACAAGCTCAGGACGTATGAGGAGCTCCCGAAGCGCTCTAACGACGGCAAAAGTACTTGTCGGATTTCCATGCTGATCATTAACGACTTTCAGAACATTACGACTGCCGTCAGCTAGTTTCAGCATAGTGTGCACAAAGCTTGGACCACCGGGACCATAGAGCCATGAAATACGGACAATAATATGATTCGGACAGTGCGTACGAACAGCCTGCTCCCCTGCCCATTTACTTTGTCCATAAACGTTGATACCGCCGGTCGGCGTATCAAACTCGGTATACGGTCTTTCAGAGTCTCCTGAAAAAACGTAGTCAGTGGATATGGCGATGAGTCTAATACCGTTACGCTGGCAAGCTGAGGCCACATTGGCGGAACCGACCGCATTGATTTTCCAAGCCATATCAGGGCAAGTCTCACATTTGTCCACATCGGTCATGGCCGCGCAATGGATAAGCACATCCGGCTTGCAGGATCTACATACAGCATCAATTCCAGCAGCATCGGTAATATCGGCTTCAGGCAAGCCGGCCACAACAACTTCATGTTCTCGAAACTCCCCACGCAAAGTGCGACCAAGCATTCCTTTGCCACCAGTGATAAGAATTTTCATGAAAATAATCCGTTGTTAGCACAAGATTGTCTGTAAATTAGGAAAACAGCATTCTTTTTAGTTCTGCAAAGGAAGGCGCAATCATGTCCTTTGCCGAGAGCATGGGGGCGGCAATAGGCCATGCGATGTTGAGTTCCGGATCATTCCAGCAAATGGAGCCTTCATCTTCAGGGTGGTATAGCTCGGTACACTTGTAATGAAAGTGAGCAATCTCGCTGGTAACGACAAAGCCGTGGGCAAGTCCCGGGGCAATCCAGAGCTGCCACTGGTTTTCCTGTGTCAGCTCCACGCCGTACCACTGGCCGAAGGTCGGCGAATCCCGACGAATATCCACGACCACGTCAAAAACACTGCCGAATGAAACGCTGGCCAGCTTTCCCTGCGGAAAATTTTTTTGAAAATGCAGACCACGCAGGATACCTCGACTTGATTTCGAGTGATTGTCCTGAATAAAGGGCAACGTTATTCCAGCGTCTTCATAACGTTTCTTTTGCCAAGTCTCGACGAAGTAGCCACGAGCATCTCCCCAGATCCTAGGCTTGATGAGCAGGACTCCGGCAATCGGGGTTTCGACTACTTCCATATCTTTCCCCCCATTTCGACCAGCTCATAAAGGTATTGTCCGTAGCCATTTTTATCCATGGGTTTAGCAAGACGACGCACATCATCCGAAGAAATATACCCATTACGCCACGCAATTTCTTCGAGGCAGGCAATCTTTAGGCCCTGACGTGTCTCCACGGCCTGTACAAACGAGCTTGCTTCAAGCAGGGAATCGTGAGTCCCCGTATCAAGCCATGCGATTCCCCGGCCCATAAGTTCTACATTCAGGAGGCCTCGTTCAAGGTAGATATTATTGACTGAGGTAATTTCCAATTCTCCTCGTGCGGAAGGGCGAACCTGACGTGCAATAGAAACGATCTCTGAATCATAGAAATAAAGGCCGGTTACAGCATAATTTGATTTGGGATTCTCCGGCTTTTCTTCAATACTGACCGCACGTAAACTGTTATCGAACTCTACAACGCCGTAGCGTTGAGGATCCCGAACATGGTAGCCGAATACGGTAGCTCCTGTGGTTCGACTCATGGCCTGTCTGAGAAGTTTATCCATGCCGTTGCCGAAGAAAATGTTATCACCGAGGATCAGGCATACATTGTGCCCCAGAATAAAGTCTTCGGTCAATAGGAAGGCCTGAGCCAGTCCTTCCGGTCGCTCCTGCACGACATAGCAAAAAGAGCACCCCAGCTGAGAACCATCCCCCAGTAGCTCATGATACAGAGGCAAATGTTCGGGGGTAGAGATAACGGCAATATCCCGGATGCCGGCCTGCATGAGTATACTTATTGGATAATAGATCATGGGCTTGTCATAGACCGGCATAAGCTGTTTGCTCACGCTGCGTGTCAGAGGATAAAGCCGTGTTCCGGAGCCACCTGCGAGTACAATACCTTTCCACTCTTTCATGATCTACATTCTCTCCGCATAGTTGCTGCGAATCCAGTCTCGGTAGGCACCGCTTTGGACGTGTTCTACCCATTCAGAGTTGGCGAGATACCATAGTACTGTTTCGCGCAGACCTTCCTCAAAGGTATGGTCTGGTTTCCAACCCAGTTCGAATTTGATTTTTGAACAGTTGATTGCATATCGGAAATCATGGCCCGGACGATCCTTCACGAATTTGATGAGACTAGCATAAGAACCTTCAGGGGATGGATGTACTTGGTCGAGTACTTCACAGATACCGTGGACAACTTGAAGATTTGTGCGCTCAGAATTGCCGCCAATGTTGTAGGTCTGTCCTGCCCGCCCTGATTCCAGTACCCGTTGAATGGCGGAACAGTGATCTTCAACATGAAGCCAGTCGCGAACGTTGGATCCGGAGCCGTACACGGGGAGGCTCTTACGAGCCAATGCGTTGAGCGTAACCAACGGAATGAGTTTTTCCGGGAACTGGCGTGGCCCATAATTGTTGGAACAATTGGTAATCAGTGTTGGCAGACCATATGTCTCGTGAAAGGCGCGAACAAAATGATCGCTGGATGCCTTGGATGCGGAATAGGGGCTATTGGGGTTATAGGGCGTTTCCTCTGTAAAGGCGGGATCCCCAGGGTTCAAAGCGCCGAATACTTCATCGGTCGACACATGAAGAAAGCGAAATGCGGCCTTTTCAAACGGAGTAAGAAGCGTCCACCCGTCCTTGACAGTTCGAAGCAAGGAACAGGTACCAAATACATTGGTACGCACGAAAGCGTCTGGATCAAGAATGCTTCGGTCGACATGGCTTTCCGCCGCAAAGTTGACTACAGCATTGGGCCGGTACGTCTGAAGAAGATAGGCAACAAGTTCCGCGTTTCCGATATCGCCCTCTACAAAGATGTGTCGTGGATTATCCCGAAGGGGAAATAAATTGTCAGGATTTCCCGAATAGGTCAACTTGTCCAAATTGATGACGGTATCGCCAGCGGCGCACCGTTTTAGCACATAACAAGAGCCAATGAAACCGGCTCCACCGGTAACCAGAAGTGTTTGCATGCCTTCAGCTCAACTTTTTAAGAATGGTCTTGAACATTGCTTTTATGCCAATTGCTTGTATTTGAACGCAAAAACGTACGGCTAACTCGCCCCAGACGGGCAACAGGAGAAAGTATCTGTACCAACGATCTTTTTTCCGGGTGTAATTGGAGAACAACTGTGTCCGAAGGCCCTTCCAAAAAATGGAAACAGGCTTGATATATTGGATGAAAGAGGTGAGTTTTGATGCGGTGGATGGTTTATATCTCATGGTAAAACTGTTGTTGTGCAGCCGCCAACGAGTCAGCTTGAGCGGGATGTAGGCAAAGGTTGCTTTTTGCGCGGCCTGACACCAGAGCCATCTGTCTACCCATTGGGGGATTGGGGAATTCAGATCACAGGCAAGCAGAACGGAACGCCGAATCATGGCGCAGGAGAAGGTAGGAATCTGGTTTTCGATCAGAAAGGCTCCTCTCATTTCATATGAACCATATGGGCCATTTTTTGCATCGGCTACACGACGGGAATGGCTCCTCATAATTCTGGGGACATAAACATCGAACCACGCAGTGCTGGAATCTTCCATGCACAACGCTTCTACATTGTTAAAAATAACTCCGGCATTCGTTGCAGAGGCAACCTGCATCCTCTGTTCGAGGCAAGTGGACAACCAGATATCGTCCGCTTCCAGGAAAGCTATGTATTCACCTTTGGATTCAGCAACTCCAAGCTGCAGAGTTGCCGCCAAGCCATGATTTTTTCCATCCGGATGTTGTAGCACAGTGATTCGTTGATCTTGTCCCGCAAAGGAACGGGCTACAGCCATGGAATCGTCTGTAGAGCCGTCATCAACAATAATCAGCTCAAAATCCTTCAACGACTGTAGAAGCACACTTTTAATGGCTTCATACATATAAGATTCGTAGTTATAGCTCGGTATAATAACTGAAATAGACGGCATTGATGAGGCCACTTTGTTTATTTGGAGATTCTTAATAATGTTCTGGTTGTTGTAGTCAATTATTATAGGCAATTTTACATATAAAAGGCGTTGATACATTTATCTTCGTCTATACCCTACCTTTAGATCACACTTGACATCCTCAGCCGGAGGCAACAGAGCGACCGGGATACCCAGCTGAACAAGTTCCCTATGCCGTTCCGAAGGAGTGCATTCAGCCTTGCGCAGGCAATCAGCAGACATGAGAGTCATGCCGAGTGATTTTCTATTCTACTGAAATTCATATTATTTCTTTGCATCCAGATGATAAGCGTTCTAATCGGGGTAAGCTCGGTATACTCAACCATGAAATAAGTAGTTTCCGATAAAAAAAGGTAAAATGTGAGTGTTCAAATTAATGTATTTTTATTTAAAAGTATAAAATACAAACAATTAAGAGTAATTTTATCCTAGAAAAATTACCTATTTCGAAGAGCAAAAAGAGTGGAGAGAGCAAAAAGTTGTACTCTTTTACCTTAAAACTACTTAACTTTCCAGTTAAAAAACATCAGATTTCCTTCACAAGGTTATCAGCTTCCATTCCTGTCTCAAAAGTACATTCTTTGTCAGATTACGATGTGTATTTACTGAATCTTTTCACCAGGTAACGGAGAATAAGAATCTTTACTTCTCAGCACTATACTCATTGAATATACGGTGTTTTCTTTTCTTTAATATCCCTAACATACTGAAAAATAAGGCACTTCATATTTACCTAAAATCTGGCTTCAATCCCCCTGTATGAGACATTAGTATGAATATGTAACCCTCCCTTAAAATAGTACAGACCAAAACTGGAGACTTCTGGTAAACCATCCCCAGGAGGGAGCCATGAAGAAGTCACGGTTTTCTGAACACCAAATCTAATCCTGAAGTCTGGCGAAGCGGACAGGACTGCCAAGGACGTATATCGTGAGCACGGTATCAGCAGCGCCACGTTCTACGCCTGGAAGAGCAAGTTCGGCGGCATGGAAGCTTCGGACATCAAGCGTATGCGCGACCTTGAGCATGAAAACGCCCTTCTCAAACAAATGTATGCGGACTTAAGCCTGGAAAATCGGCCCTTGAAGGATGTGATCGAAAAAAAGCTCTGAAGCCAGCCGAGAAGCGTGACGTCGTGCTGTTCGTTCACGAAGAGTATGGACTTTCCGTCAGCAAGACGTGCACGGCATTGCGCATAAGTCGAAGCGTGTTTCTTTACAAACCAACGCCGCGTGACGACAGCCTTGTGATAACGACGCTTCTTGAGCTGGCCGAACGCTACCCGAGATACGGATTTACCAAATATTTTGCTGTGCTGCGTCGCGAGGGATATACATGGAACCTTAAGCGCGTTTACCGAATTTATCGGCAGTTGCAGTTGAACATGCGCCGCAAAGAAAAACGGCGCCTGCCCAGCCGAGCTCCCGTCCGTCTGGAGGCGCAAACCGTCGTCAACGGTTGCTGGTCTGTGGACTTTATGGGCGATGCGCTGATGCACGGTCAGCGTTTTCGCACGTTCAACGTGCTTGACGATTTCAGCCGTGAAGTATTGGCCGTGGAAGTGGACACCAACTTGCCTGCAGCCCGTATCATTCGTGTGCTTGACCGCATAGCCGCCTAGAGAGGCTATCCTACAAAAATGCGTATAGACAATGGCCCGGAATTTGTCTCGGGACAATTTGCCGGATGGGCTTTACAACACGGGATTGACCTTGAGTTCACTCAACCAGGCAAGCCCACGCAAAACTCATATGTGGAGCGGTTCAACCGCACCTTCCGCGAGGAGGTACTGAACTTCTATGTTTTTAGCAGGCTGAGTGAGGTTCGCACCATCGTTGACGCATGGTTACAAGAATACAACGAGCAAAGGCCACACGAATCATTGGGCAATCTCACACCAGAAGAGTTTGCCCTCGAACATGCCGGGGGCTCCAGTTTAGCTTTGCACTAACTGCGGGGGCTTTACACTTATACAGCGCCTTATCAAAAGAAAATGCTGTATTTCTGGTTTGTTGGGTGGTATGCAGACTGCCATCCCCTTGGCTCTCAGAGATTCCCGCAGCTAACCCGCGTCATAGCCTCCGTCTGCCAGAAACGTACAGATATCGGGAAGAAGGCACAGGAGAACGGCTGAACCTTTGTAGTCCTGACCTGCCCTTCAGTCAGCAAAAACAGGACGGGCCGCCCGTGGCCGTCACAAGCGGCATGAAGTTTGGAATTCAGTCCTCCTTTTGTACGACCGATGAGACGTGGAGAATCCCCTTTTTGAGCAGAATTGCCGCCGTGCGGTGAGCCTTGAGGTAAGTGGAGTCGAGCATCAGAGAGCCATCAAAAAGCGTCTGATTCGCCAGCCCTGTGAAGTGATTGTTGAAGCACTGAGTTTGCTCCACCTGAAAAACCGATTGTACAGGGTCTTGTGCGGGCCGTGCTCAGCAGGAGCCTCCTTCCACTGAAGTCCGTGTTGATGACGTATATGATACCGTTGACGACGCGTCTGCCATCGACACGAAAAACAGAAAGGGCTTGATACGTTCCAGTTGGCTTTCGGAAAAGTAAAACCAGGTAAGCATGGGACACCTCCATACCTCTTACATACCACTTTTTCAATTTTTGGAAAATAACGAGTCCTGCCCCTAGGCAGTGTCGTCATGAGTTAATTAACACATTGAATTCATGTATTCTTTTCTATGGAGGAGCTTATGGATTCTGCAATGCATCGTCATGATATTTCGGATCATGTATGGAGTTTGTTAGCTCCGCTTTTGCCCGGAAGACGTGGCGCTTGGGGTGGACGAGCCAAAGACAATCGCCTTTTTGTCAATGCAATCTTTTGGATTTTACGGACAGGCGCTCCATGGCGAGACCTTCCACCGGAATATGGTGGCTGGAAAAATACTCATCGTCGTTTTTGTCGTTGGCGTGATAAAGGTACATGGGAACATGTCCTTGCAAATCTGATGGATATGCCGGATTTCGAGTGGCTGATGATTGACTCCACTTATTGCAAGGTACATGCCCATGCAGCAGGGGCAAAAGACGGTAATCAGGACATGAGCCGCACAAAAGGGGGCTCAACGCTAAAATACATCTGGCCGTGGATGCGCATGGTATGCCGGTCAGAATCATTATTACAGCGGGTTCCTGTTCTGATATCGGTCAGGCTTTCCCACTCATTCAAGGTATAGATGCCCGGTTCGTTCTTGCGGATAAGGCCTATAGCGCCCATAGATTTCGTGAACAGCTGAAGGAAAACGATGTGCAGGCCGTAATACCGCCCATTCAGCGAGGAAATCGTTCTCTCATTGAATACGACAAATATTTATACAAGATGCGTCATATCATTGGGAATACTTTTTTGTCTCTCAAGCAGTGGCGAGCTGTTGCCACGCGTTATGCCAAAAGGAGCTCTTCTTTCCTCGCAGCAGTCCAGGTGCGTTGCATCGCTCTATGGTGCAAAACCTTGTGACGACACTGCCTAGGGAAAAGCCGAGAGCGAGGCGATGATGCTACTCTTGATGACGTCCCATTCCTCCGCTCACGGATCAGGCCTATTGCAAGGCCCGTGGAGTTAGGATTTTTTACTGAAAATGAACGCTTGAACCAAGACCACAGCCAGCTCCGCCGCTCCCACATTGCCAGACTGTGATTTCCAAATAGTTCGTCCCTTCCATAACTCGCAGGATGTGGTTAAAAAACCGTTCCATTCAAGAGGCCGACCTGACGCCACAGCAAAAGTGCCTCCCTGTTTCCCAAGCTTAATCAACAGCTGTAGGGTGCCCATACAAACTACACAGCATCAAACACATGTGGACTTTTAAAACCGTACGGTACGCTAGAACCATGACAAGAAGATAAGGGAGAAAGGAGTTTTCAAAAGATAAGGCTGAACTTTACTCTGATGAGAAAACAGAGAGTTACAGAATGGAATTATACAATAAAAACAATATAATAGGCATACATTGAAAAATTGGGACACACTCAACCTCTTTTTATATGGGCCGCCTCATTCCTAAAAATACGGCGGATGGTGTAACGCTTCCACCCGCCGATCTGCTAAAAAACAACAGCCCTTCATCAGCTATCCCGGTTATTCTTCCTTCAGCTGCCTGCCCATGAGGGCCTGTACAGCTTCGCGGGGCGCGAACCCCTCATACAAGACGCTGTACATCGTGCCGGTCACGGGCATGTCCACGCCGAGGCGCTGCGCCAGCCGGTGCACGGCCTGCGTGGTCTTGACCCCTTCGGCCACCATGCACATGGATGAGGCGATGTCTTCCAGGCTCTCACCCGACCCGAGGCGCAGCCCGACCTGACGGTTGCGGGACAGATCGCCCGAACAGGTGAGCATGAGGTCCCCGAGCCCGGAAAGGCCCATGAAGGTCGACGCCCGCGCCCCAAGCGCCACACCAAGGCGGCTGGTTTCCGCAAGGCCGCGCGTGACCAGCGCCGCCCTAGCGTTCAGCCCGAAGCCGAGGCCGTCGCTGAGGCCCGCAGCGATGGCGATGACGTTCTTGATCGCCCCGCCAAGCTCCACGCCCGGCACGTCCGTACTCGAATAGGAGCGGAACCACGGCGTGGCGAACACTTCCCTCAGCCGTGCCCCAAGCCGTTCGTCGCGGCAGCCGAGTACCACCGCCGTGGGCTTGCAGGTCGCCACCTCAAGGGCAAACGACGGCCCGGAAAGGACGGCGTAGCGGTCCACGAATCCGGGCAGCTCTTCCCGGACCATGCGCTCCACCGTAACCAGCTCGGAAACTTCGATCCCTTTTGCCGTATTGACAAGAACGCAGTCCGGGGGCACAACGCCCGCCAACCGGCGAAGCGTCCCCCGCATGGCTTGGCAAGGGACCGACAGGACCAGAATGGAGACGCCCGCCAGCACTTCCGCCTGTTCCGGACCGCCCGTATCCCCGGCAACAGCCCGGATGCCCGGATGCAGCGGTACGCCCCGCAGGTAACGCGGGTTCTCATGGTACGCGTTGATGTGCGCGGCCTGCGCCGTATCCCGTAACAGCAGTGCCACCGAATGCCCGGCATGGGCCAACAGATGGGCCAGCGCCGTACCCCAGCTTCCGCCCCCGAGAACCGCTATCGAAGTTTTGCCTGACATACACTCTCCCGTGGAAAAATCGGTGGAAAACCGCCGGAACGGGCCGTTTGCTCCGGCTTGCGGCCCGGGCGGATTCAACATACAATGCCCGTTATCGTTTCCTAAAATCATCCTATGAGGCTTTTACCATGTATCGCAATACAAAAAACGTTCCTTACTATGTGTTCGGGCGGGGATCTCTGGCTCAGCTCGGCGACTTGCTGAAACCCCGCCGCGAAGCCGTGGACGGTCCGGTCGTCTATTTCGTCGACCACTTCTTCCGCGATCATGAACTGATCGGCCGTCTGCCCATGGAAAAGGGCGACCAGCTCCATTTCGTCGACTCCAGTTCCGAGCCGGAAGTCACCCGCATCGACGCCTTCAAGGAAGCCGTATCCGCCGCCGACAGCCGCACCCCCTGCTGCGTCGTGGGCATCGGCGGCGGGAACGCCCTCGACACCGCCAAGGCCGTCGCCAACCTGCTCACCAACCCCGGCAAGGCCGAAGACTATCAGGGCTGGGAACTCGTCAAGAATCCCGCCGTCTACAAGATCGGCATCCCGACCCTTTCCGGCACGGGCTCCGAGTGTTCCCGCACCTGTGTCCTTACCAACATCCCCAAAAATCTCAAACTGGGCATGAACAGCGACTACACGGTCTATGATCAGCTCCTGCTCGATCCCGACCTGCTCGCCACCGTTCCCCGCGACCAGTATTTCTACACCGGCATCGATACCTTCATGCACTGCGTCGAATCGCTTCAGGGCAGCTACCGCAACGCCATCATCGACGCCTTCTCCGTACGCGCCGTGCAGCTCTGCGAGGAAATTTTCCTCTCCGACGACATGATGAGCGAAGAAAACCGCGAAAAGATGATGATCGCCTCCTACATCGGCGGCATGGCCGCCGGGAACGTGGGCGTCATCCATCCCTTCTCCGCCGGGCTCGGCGTCGTCCTGCATGTGGCCCACGGCCTCGGCAACTGCCTCGCCCTGAACGTCCTTGGGGACATCTACCCCAAAGAATACAAGCAGTTCCGCACCATGATCGAACGGCAGGGCGTCAACCTGCCCACCGGCATCTGCAAGGATCTCACCGAAGAGCAGTACGAAGGCCTCTATCGCGGCTGCATCGTCCACGAAAAGCCCCTCACCAATGCCCTCGGCCCCGACTTCAAGCAGATCCTCACCAGGGAAAACCTCATCGAACGCTACAAGAGCATCTAGCGGGAGCGCCCCCGGCGGGCTTGCCCCCGCGAGGGACCATGCGGCCCCTTGACCCGCTAAGCGGGGAGACGGAGGCCCCCTCCGCAGCGCCAATTGTCCCGAGAAACATAAGGGAACCCGAAGCGGCTATACCGTTTCGGGTTCCGCACTGGGCAATCAGAGACAGGACATCTTATGGACATCAAAGTCAATTTCAGCGGACGTGCGATCAAGTACACCGAAGACGAGATCGCTGTGGTCGTGGAAGCCATGCGGAACGCGGAACCGCTGACGCAGGGCAAGTATCTGCAAGCCTTCCAGAAGGCGTTCGGCGAGTACATCGGGGCCGAGCATTGCTTTGCGGTGATGAACGGCGTGTCCGCGCTTGAACTTTCCGCGCAGCTCTGCAACTTCAAGCCCGGCGATGAAGTCGTCATCCCCTCGCACACCTTCACCGCCTCGGCCTACCCCTACGCCAAGAAGGGCGCGAAGCTCGTCTGGGCGGACGTCGATCCCGTCACGCATGTGGTCAACGCCGAAACCATCGAAAAGTGCATCACGCCCAAAACGAAAGCTATCGTCGTCGTGCACCTGTACGGCTACGTGGCGGACATGCCCGCGATCATGGAAGTGGCGAAGCGGCACAACGTGCTCGTCATCGAAGACGCGGCCCAGTCCATCGGCGCGGACATCAACGGCATCAAGTCGGGCGCGTGGGGCGACATGGCGATCTTCTCGTTCCATTCCCACAAGAACCTTACCACGCTCGGCGAGGGCGGCATGCTGGTGGTCAAGGACCCGAAGCTCGCCGCGCTGGTGCCCGCCCTGCGCCACAACGGGCACTGCGGCTATCCCGAGCCCCGGCCCAACTACTGGACCCCGGCGATGGGCAATGTGGACATGCCCATGCTCGACGGCGACATGCTCTGGCCGAACAACTACTGCCTCGGCGAAATCGAGTGCGCCCTCGGCGTCAAGATGCTTGAGCGCATCGACCGGATCAACGCCGAAAAGCGCGCCCGGGCCATCCGTTTCATCGACGCGCTCAAGGATTACCCCGAGCTGGAGTTCCTCCGCGACGACACCACCCGCCACAACTACCACCTGCTCGTGGGCTGCATGAAAAACGGCAAGCGCGACGCCTTCATGCACGCCATTTCCGAAGAAAAGGGCATCAAGTGCGTGGTGCAGTACATCCCGCTCGACCGCTACGATTTCTACAAGAAGCTCGGACTCGGGGAAGCCAACTGCCCCAACGCCGACGCCTTCTTCGACGGCCAGATATCCTTCCCCTTCCAGCACTGGCTCAGCGAAGAGGACTTCGACTATATGCTCAAGTCCACCCGCGAAGTGTTGGAAAGTTTG
>ERZ827181.1898-NODE-1898-length-20365-cov-163.147809_pt1 | contig 20365 bp, 23 predicted proteins | sample MGYA00519778_ERZ827181 | MGnify/ENA primary metagenome ERZ827181 (study PRJEB31778, sample SAMEA3449273) | human gut metagenome | biome: human gut; feature: human-associated habitat; material: faeces | place: United Kingdom | collected 2010/2012 ...
CGGCCAGGTCGTTCGGGTCGATGTTGGAGATGTAGCGGGCGGAGATGCCAGCGTCGGCGTACGGCTTCAGCGCTTCGTACACCATGACGGGACCCAGGTCGGAACCACCGATGCCGATGTTGACCACGGTCTCAATCTTCTTGCCGGTCACGCCGGTCCACTCGCCGGAGCGGACCTTGTCGGCGAACGCGTAGATGCGGTCGAGCACCTCACGCACGTCCTTGACGGTGTCCTGGCCGTCGACGATGTACTTGCCCTCGTCCTCGACCGGGCGGCGCAGCGCGGTGTGCAGCACGGCGCGGTCCTCGGTGTTGTTGATGTGCACGCCGGTGTACATGGCCTTGGTGCGCTCGTCGAGCTTGACGGCCTTGGCCAGGTCGGCGAACAGCTGCAGGGTCTCCGGCTTGATCAGGTTCTTGGACAGATCGAAGTGCAGGTCGCCTGCATCGAAGCTCAGCTTCTCGACGCGCTCGGCGTCATCGGCGAACCACTGCTTGAGGCTGATGCCCTCGGACTGCAGCTCGTCGTAGTGCTTCTGCAGCGCGGCCCACTCCGGGGTCTTGGTGGCGTCAACGGGAGGATTGATGGCCATGTTGATAGGTCCTTTCATCATCACTGTGAAGCGGAACGTGACGGTGGAATCTCGTTCGATTTTCCACGGCACGAGCCGTTTTCTTCACCTCACAAGATACTCACAAAAGCCGACAGAACAACACAAAAATGTTTCCCGAGTTAACACATTCGGTCGGAAGCGCGATATACCGCGGTTCCGACCACTTTTCAGCGGCGACATGCCAAATAAACGACGATTACTGAAATCGTATGCAACGTTCAGCAGGAAAGCTTCAACGCACGTGAAAACGGCTGTCGTATGCAACGATCGCATTACGATTACGTACGCAACTTACGCACGACCACGCACGCGGCTTACGCAAGTCAGGCGATGGCGGCGAGCAGGAAGTGCGCGCCGGTCATCATGACCAGGCCGATGATCGCGGACACGGACAGCGAGAAGCCGGCGAGTTTCGCATTGCCGAGCACTTCGTCGGTGAACAGGGTGGAGAACACGGCGATTGGCGCGAGGCAGCACATCACCACGGCTTCGCGCACATTGGCGCCGAACGGCAGCACGAACCATGCGCAGACGGCGGACAGCAGGCCGAATGGCAGTCGCAGGCCGATGATCTTCAGCAGCTTCATCACATCGTCACGGCCGGCGGGCAGGTCCATCAGCATGCCGACCATCAGCATGGCGACGAACGAGTTGGCGTTGGCGAGCGGCTCAACGAACGTGGCCACGACGGCGGGGATCTTCACATTGGCAAGCATGAGCACGATCATGACCAGGTAGGTGTCGAACGGGATGGAGCCGAAGAAGCCTTTCGCCACGTTGCGTAGCAGCGCGTGGCGTGCCAGCCGGCGGGCATCGCGATCCTTGGGTTTCGTATACGGCAGCACCGGCGCATGCCCCTGGTACTGCTCGTCCAAGGTCTTGCCGGGCTGGATGTGCAGGAGGGTCTGCGTCATGACGTTCGTGCCGGCCGCCACCATCACGCAGTTGCCGATGTCGAACATGGCCGCTGGCACGATCGCCGCGGTGCCGAGAAACGCCTGCACCACGGGGAAGCAGAAGCAGCCGATGTTGAAGCCGGAACCGTTGAGCATGGTGAACGCGCGATCCTGCACAGGCGTGTGACGTGTGGTGAGGAAGATGAGCACGGGCGGGATGAACGCGACCACGAAGCCGAAGACGGAGATCCACAGCATGCTGGAATCATGCGGGTTCGTGGCGAACGAGTAGATGATGGCGCAGGGCAGAACCAGGTTGAACAGGGCGACCTGCATGATGCGGTAGTCGCGGTTCTTGAATTTGCCGGCGCGTTTGAACAGGTAGCCGGTGAGGATGATGGCCAGCAGCGCGATTGGCTGAATTAACGTGGACATGTGCGCGAGATGGGACTTGAAACCAAACACGCTCTTAGGCTTTCCTCAGAAACGTGATTATAGAGCCGTTTTCACGGTAGCCATGCTTACGTGAATGACCCTTGATTCTGAAGAAGTGTGGGCAAAAAATGGGCAATGGGCACATGGCTTATACCTCTCAATCCGAATTCAAACTTTTCAAACTTTTTTCAAACTTTACGGCTGGAAACCCTTGGAAATACTTAAACTTCTCAAACTTTTTAAACTTTTCAATTTTGTCTATAAGAGCTCTGGTATCTTGCTATCGAGGTTGCCGGCTGCATCATCCAAATCACTGTCGAACAGATCCGCGTACACGTTCAAGGTGACTGCCGCACTCTTATGCCCTAGCATCCGCTGCAACGCCTTGATGTTCATTCCACTGCTCACACCGATGCTCGCAGCCGTATGGCGTAGGTCATGCGGCACCATTGGCGTGAGTCCGGCAGCATTCAACGCATGTATCCACCATCCACGCGCCCCTTTGCCTATGCTGCGATGGCGGAGCACGTGACCATCTGGATCCGTGAAAACCTTATTGTCCGGCCCTTTGCCCTTCTTGGCTTCTTCAAGCAGCGGTATCAGCTTGGATGGTATGGCAACATCCCGTATCTCATAGCTTTTGGGCGTACCCTCTATGTAGCCCGCCTTGGACTTCGTGACGCTATGACGCACGTGGATACGCCGCGCTTTAGTATCTATATCGTCCGGCCTTAATGCCGCGGCTTCGCCCCACCGCAGACCGCAGAAGCCTAATACCAATACCAACGTGCGGTAGTGGCCTGAGCAGTCAGCCAATCGTATTAGCTGTTCGGGCGTCAGATAGTGTCGGTCTTCTTTTCGTTCCGGCTTATGGGGAAGGTTGACATGCTCGATAGGCCGCATGTTACGTATGAGCCCGTCGCTTTGGGCCATCTCGAACACGCCCTTGATGATCCTGAAACACCTCAGTACGGTGGTGGGCGAATAGGTGGCGGCCAGCTCGTTTACTAGCTGCTGCACCTCGCTGTGTTGGATGCCGCCTATGGGACGATTGGCGAACACGTCACGAAGGTGATTGTTCCAGTCGCTTTTAATCGGCTCGACATACGACGGTTTCCAAAGGCTGCTGTTCGAGGTAAGCCACTTGTCATACAGGCTGCCGAAAGATATGCGGCTCTTGACGGGATCCACATACGTGCCATCGGCCAAGGCGGTAACGACATGTTCGGCCGCCCACAGTTCAGCGTCCTTCTTACGCTTGAAGCCCCTCTTGTCGGTACTCTTATGATCCGGCTTGCGATACCGCACACGATACCGCTTCTCACCCTTGCTTGTTAGGTAGGCTTCGATGCTCGCCATTAATCGTCAGACCTCATCACACATTTCATCAACCACCAATCTCCCGCGTCGTCGATAGGTTCTCCGTTCAGCGCCCTCGGGTATTTACCTCGCTCGATGTTCATCTGGAACATCTCTAAGCAGCTGCCATTATCGATGAAGTCGATTACCGCTTGCGCCTTCTCCCTCGTTCGCGAAGACAGAATGTCTGACGTTTCACTCTCATCTGCATAAAGCGCGTTATCCAAACACACGTACTTACCGTTCAAGAGTGCGCAGTCATAGGTAATGCCCCTGATAGTTTCAAGGACACTTTGAACCATATGTTCTAGCTCCGCGTCAACACTGTTCGCCAATAGTCTCCCTAAACTAGTGACCGGATCGTAACCGAGACAATTCAGCACGTCCACCGCTTCCGCATACTTGAGTTGCCGCTTGCCATGCTCGACATTGAACACAGTAGTTTTCGTCCACTTATGGCCGCTATCCCTCATTTTCGCCGCTAAAACGTCCATAGAAACGTCACCGCGAAGTTTGGCGAGATTACGCCCCACCGTTTCGTCACTCACAAAAGCCATAACACACCTAAAACTCGTGAACCTTTTTGCCTTCCGTATGATTCTAGTCACAAAAGCGGAACACGCCGTAACTAAAAGAGAGTTATCAAAATCGTAACATTGTGTTACGATTCAAATATGCAAAATGATAACATACTGTTCCGGTTTCAATTGGAGGTAAAACAAAATGCCGGTAGCAACAACCAATAAGGTTCGTACGATTCCCGAGCTTGTAGAGCTCACGAAACTGACGCCCGAACCTTTCATAAGCATCAATGAAGCTCTCAGCCTTATGCCGAGTATGACGAGAAATCATCTCGCACAGCTTCGGTTCGATGGCGCGGGGCCGAAATTCTATAAGCCGACCGGCCGCACCGTGCTTTACAAAGCTTCGGAAGTGCTCGGCTGGGTAGAAGCAAATAACTGTGTGAAAACCTGTGATAGCAGGAAGGCCCAGCATTGATTACGAAAAATAAAAAGGCCGCGGCAGCTGCAACTACCGCGACTCTTAAGAAGCTTCAAACCTACTCAGAAACCTCATTCGCCACTTTAGGGAAGGCGGCAGCCCGATGCAAGATTTCGGACATATCCGCGAGTGTCGCGCTGATGATGGCGCTCACCGCAGCCGGAGTCATGGAATGGCACCTGACAATCGCCCTCATGATTCTCATTCCGGCAGCGGGTATGGCGATTGCGTCCAATCGTTTTACAGAATGCTCAACATACGCAGAGCAATCGCGGCCGGACAGCTGCCCCAGCCGCGTGGTTGGTATGTCGGGGATGGCGTCGCCCGCACCCTCGACGGCACGCCCTATGAACCTCTCGACTGGTCGAACCTCAAGGGGTGACAAGACATGGTGATGATTACAGCCGGCCCCACCGCAGACCGCATGGCGGAAATAACCTATGCGAACTGCGAGAAACAGGCTCAGGCAGCTAAGGCGACACAAGCCGCTCAATCGCAGCTCGTCACGCTCACGGATAATCGGTTCGAGTTCGAGTCTGCGGGAAACACCTACACAGCCAAGAGTCTGGACAGTGTGAAGCTCGAAGGCCCCACGTTTTTGGATAACAATCTGTGGTTTCCAAGGAAGGCAGCGGTTGCCATCTGCGCACGCCGTCGCACCGGAAAGTCAACGTTGTGTCTCTACTACTGCGCCCAGTTGTCCCGCAAGGGCTACAAGGTTCTAATAGTCCAGCGCGAAGACTTTCTAGGCATCGTCAAGGCCCGACTTGAAGCCATGAACGCAGACACTAAGTACATCCGCGTGTTTGACAAGCATAGGAACATCGGCGGATACGATGCTGAAGTAGAGTTCAGCGCTCAGGATCTGGACGAGCTCATAGCCATGTGCGAACGGCTTAAACCCGACCTCGTGTATGTGGATCCTCTACATGCTCTCGCCACGGGCGATATGAATAAGCAGACCTCCGCCGACTTCCTACCGGCACTGCTCGCAATGGCACAACGAATCAACTGTTGCGTGCTCGGAGTGCTTCACACGGGTAAGAGCCCAACATCCGTAGAGAGCGCCATTAGTGGGTCTGAACAGTGGGCCGCGAAGCTCCGTTCGACCATCTACATGGAACCCGTACCAAGTGCGCCCGATACGGCAATCGCGCAGCAGGTGGACGCCAGTTATTCCGACCTCGTGAACCGTGAAATCAAGTTCGCCACGGTGCAGGTTTCTGACGCTGACGGCAATCCGTTCAACGTTCGTATCGTCACGGACGCGACACCCACCCAGCAGACGGCGCAGGACATGCTGGACATGCGGAACGGCATCCAAGCCGACCGCGTGGATCCCGACGAGAAATCGGACGTGGCCGAGTGGCTGCACGACACCATCGTTCGACTGGGAAACCATGCGTTCGCCAAGGATATACAGGTCAGAGCCAAGGCAAAAGGGTGGTCTGCGAACAATCTCAGGTCTGCCTACGCCGAAGCCGGCATCAGTCAGACAAAGCAGGCTCGACCGCATGGCCGCTCCGTACTTTTTAACACGAACCAAGCAGACTACTGCACCGCCGACCGGCAGAAATTCCACCAAGGAATGACGCCGGAAACCGTGGCGAAGCAATGGTCTGGCCCAACCCAACAGCAGCAAGAAGGAACCAATGAGAAGGCAAGCAAAGAGGGCCACGCGGCCGCAGCTTAAGCCCGCGGTTATCGCCCACATAATCCCTGACTGGAAGGCGGTGCCCGGCACCTGCCCCAAGGCGTTGTGTGGGCAGACGCTCGACATTCCGGCCGGCCGGCCCATAGTGGACGCGGTAAGCACACAGCCCGACGTAATCGTATGCGCATTGTGCGAAGCCGCTCAACTATTGGACGGGCTGCCGGATCCACCAACGAACGATTACACCCAGCCGGAACTTTTTTAGAAGGAGATTCACCATGAACGAAAACAACATAATCACCACTGATGCTCACGGAAAAATCGTGCTGCCGAAATACGCGCACACGCCCGACGCGTGGAAGTTCGCCGACAACGAGTACGGCATTACCCTGTTTGAGTCTGATTTCAAGCCGTTCGGACTGGAATTCGTGATATTCCTCGGCTGGGATGATCCACAGCCGCACGCCGAACTCAACCCAACGGGAGAACACACGTTCACCGAAGCTGAAACCGTGTACGACGTTGTGTACGAAGTGGACGATTACCGCGATTGGCTAAAGGATTGCGCGGACGCCTTCGACTGGGTTCAGACCGTTGACGCCGAACGCGGCATCGATATGCTGTTTCCGCAGGAGGCGCTACGGCGCAACACGCACGAGCCGAAGGAGTCCGACGAAAGCGAGATGGACTCCATGCCGTTCGTCTGGGCGGACGCCGGCATGGATTGCATGATTCAGGGTGACGTGAACACCTCCGTGTACGAGTTCACGGGCGGTGTCGGTGTTGACGATCTGGGCGTGTGCGCCGTCACCAAGCGCCGGTATGTGACCAAGACGGGTCAGACTCGGGGCATGGCTGACGAAACGTTCCTTCTCGATTCAGGCGAAGACGAGATACCAGCAGCGGGAGCGTACCGTGTGGCTGCCGCCATCGCCCTAGCCGTGGCTGGTATGGACAATAACCGCCCGACCGCCAAGGCTGACACCGTGGATACCCTCGCGGGCCGTATCTTCGCTGCCGCTCACGACCTTATCTGACACATATCCCGCTGCCCGCGCGGGCCATCGCGGGCCTTTTTAGGAGGTTTTACTTGATGAAACTACAAGAAGCCGGCAGTGAGCCTACCGGAATCATCCACATCGCACGGCGTGTTCCGATATGGAGGGACTGCGTGCATACGATATGTGGCCGCGTACTGCCACTCGTGAGACACAAAGAGTTTCAGGGCAAACTAACGCGCTGCCCCGAGTGTGCGGCCATGCTCGAAAAACAATGGGATCGTGCGGTGATTGAACATGCCTGATACTCCGATGTTCGAGACGCATACGCCCGTGGACGCGACGCCATCCGCAATCGCCACAGCCCTTGCTAACTATCGTCCGGCAGAACCTGAACCGCCACGAGAGAAGTCGGAAGCCGAGCGCTTGCGCGTCTCACTACGCCGCGCACGACGTGACCGCGACCACTTGCTGCGCAGGGTGAAGAGACTCGAGAAACAGTTGAACGCTATCAAGGAGATTGCCAAATGATTGAGAAGAAAAAGTATACGCATAGTTACGAGCATGATTGCCGCAACACGGTTGCGAACATGGGCATATTCGCCGGAGCGGTATACGCCCTCGCGTCCATCGCTGACGCCATCGAGGATGTCGTGGATCGGCTGGAGAAGCTGGACATGAATCTGACAGGCCATTCCGGCATGCTCTGCGGCACCATCGCCAGCCTGAAGGGCAAGGAGGAACACCATGAGTGACGCCGAAGAACAAACCCAACAGGATCCGGCTGGGTCCGACACCATCGAACCGACCGAACCGGCACCGGATAGCGCCGAACCCGTCGTAGCCAAATTGGTGCAGCAGGTCGAATCTCTAAGGCACGAATCGGCACGGTATCGCACAGAAAGAAACACGGCGCGTGAACAACTCACGTCCGCACGCCGCCAGCTGCTAGGCGCCAACGAGAAGGTGGCCTACCTGATTGAGCCATCCGCCATCGGTGATGTGCTCAACAGTATCGACGTGGACGCACTGTTCACGGAAGATGGGAGTCTCGACGCTCAGGCGCTCGAACAGGCGTTGAGGGACAGTGTTGGGTCGAAACCATATTACGCAAACAGGCGGCTCAGCAACGGCCGCGACGCCATGCGCAGGGCGTTGCTGAACAATGCGCCGATAGTGCGTGCGGCCAAGCCGGATCCGCTTGAACAGGCATTAGTGAGGCGGTGATTGGCATGGAAGACACCGCACAGCAGGTCGTTGACAATCTGACGGCCGCTCTCATGCGCCGATAGCGGTTTGTCCACCCCTATGATATAATTGAAAATGGTTCTCAGTAAGACCGAGTCTACTGAGTAGGATGCGTCCGGTACGCACCAGCCACATATTTTGGACTTTATTATGTGCGTGGTGCGTCCGGACGTTTTTATCATTCCGACACGCCACGCCGGAATGGAAATAATCATGGTAAACATTAACGCCACCACGACCAACAAGGCCGCGTATCCCGACACAATCCTCAGCATGGCCGACACCGCGCCAGACGCTTTGGTTCTCAACGGCGACATCGTGACCCGCGGGCCGGTAATCAACGGTGACGCGCCGTCCGCGCGACTCGCGTTCATCAGCGAGGATCCGTCCGCGAACGTCGTCAAGGAAGGGCAGCTCATTGGCGAGGGCGACCCCGTGCTCGACGAACTGGTGGTGCGCACCAGCAAAGTCGCAATCCTCAGCAACATGTCCAACGAGTCGTACGCCAGTGCCACAGCCGGAAACCTCGTGGCCACGAGCGCCCGTCGAGCCGTCACCAAGAAGCTAGACTCTATCCTGCTGGCCAACGCAGTGACCGAAGGCCAGCCCACCGGACTGCTGAACATTGCCGGAATCAACACCATCGAGGGTGGCAAGTATTCCGACTTGAACCCGATTCTCAAGGCAATCGGCACCTGCGCCGCCAACAACGCCAACCCGACCGCCATCGTGCTCAACTACGCTACGTGGGTGAACCTGCTGACCCTCACCGCGAAGGATGGCCGGCCGCTCGTGTCCCCCGACGTGGCGAACGCGGCACAGCCGATTCTCTTCGGGCTGCCCGTCGTGCTGAGCAGCGCCATGCCAGCCGACACCGCGCTCGTGGTCGATTCCTCCGAAATCATCGCCAGCTACTCCGACGTCACGACCAGCGTGAGCGCCGATGCACTCTTCGCATATGACAGCGTGCAGCTACGCCTTACCGCACGTCTCGGCTTCGGAGTCATCCGACCGAACCGGCTCGCCAAGGTCACGTTCACACCGAACGCCTGACGATAGCACATGCCCAGCCATCCAGCCGCCGAAGCTGGGCGTAGCTCGAGAAGCCGCTGAGTCTTCCTCCTTTCCTCTCAGCGCACCAACGGCGGCAAGGGCCACGGGTTTGTAAGGGTTTGACGCGGCCGACCGTCGCTGCCGCGTCTTCTGTCTGTTTCCCGCGGCAGCGACACCCCCCCCCCGTGGGGGAGTGTCCCCCCGGCGCAAAAAGCAAGGCCGCTGGCTCTCTAGTGCTGACGCTGAATGCGTCCCGAAAAGTTTTTTCTTGGAATACACGTTACAGGGGGTAAATCATGAGTTGTTCCACGGAGTGCGCGGCCTATGGCTGCTTCGAGCTTAGGGCCGCCAAAGGCTTGTGCCGCAAGCATTACGCGCAGTTGCGGAAGTTCGGTACCATCAACCGGATCGAAGCGATCGCATGGTGTCGGAACTGTAACGGCAATTTCAAACCGCGCTCGAAAACGGCTGTGTTCTGCTGTCGTAGGTGCGCGTTGAAGTGGCGTCGTGGGCACCCTCATGCGCCGCGTCCGAAGCCGGATATTGTCTATACGGAGTTTCTTGAGACGGGCACGTTCAAGCCCATCAAGGCGTGGGAATTGGACGATGGCGGCAATCTGGTGGACGCTACCGCAAAGCATATCGACCCCCACCGGTGTTGGCCGGAGGTTATCGAAGCCGATAGGCGTCGGCGTCTTCGGTCTGGACAATCTCACTAGTGGTGATATTGCGGTGGGGCGAATGTCCGTAATGCGGAGGTTCAGTTCGTTCCTATCGGCTTGACTCCCTATGTTCAACCTAGGGCGAATGTCAACACTGTTGGCATTGCGTCAGTCCATGTGTTCGGTCACACTGTTCATACCCCGCGGCGTGTTGGCTAGTGCGATTAACGACCGCCGCGGGTCTACTTTTTCAACCGTTCGTATGACACGCATGGTTGCGTGATGTAGCGGCAAACGGTGTCGGTATTTGCGACTCCCCATTTCAGCTTACTTTTAACCGCGACGCCGGAACAGTTCGAGCAAGCGAACCATGTGTGTTTCACACACGGTTGCAGGTGTGCGTGTCATGCGCACAACAGCGTGAGACGGGTTCAAACTTTCCGGTTATAAGAGAAATCAGAAAGTATGGAAAGTTTGAAAAGTGTCAATGTTTCCAAGGGTTTCCAGCCGTAAAGTTTGAAGAAAGTTTGAAAAGTATGAACGAGCTGAGGCTGTAGTCATGCCGTTCCGATTGTGGGCAATGTGTGGGCAAAAGGATTGCCCACGGCTCTTAGAATGGCCTTGAATCGCTGGAATGAAGCCATTCCTTACAGTGCGCGAGATGGGACTTGAACCCACACGTCAAAGACACAGGAACCTAAATCCTGCGCGTCTACCAATTCCGCCACTCGCGCAATCACCATCCGCGCACGGCGAAAAACCGATACGCACGAATGCACATATGCAAAACCCTAGATGCTCGAAAAACCTCCGAACATCTAGGGCAGTGGAGCCACTTGACAGAATCGAACTGTCGACCTGCTCATTACGAGTGAGCCGCTCTACCGACTGAGCTAAAGTGGCGCAATGCCCGGTAAGCATACGCTAGCCGCGCACAAGAAACAAAGCATAGCGGAAAAACCGGACGAGCACAAATCGCACGCACGCCATCCAGTGTCGCGCGCCACGGCAAGCGCCCGTCGCGGCCGTCATCCGATGTTATTTGACCAGCGCTTCGATCGATGCGACCAGCGCGCGCAGCGCCTTGCCTCGATGGGAGACCGCGTTCTTCTCGGCCGGCTCCATTTCGGCGGACGTGAGCTTTTCGCCGGCGTCGACCGCACGCTGCGGCTGATCGTTCGGCACAAACAGCGGATCGTAGCCGAAACCGTTGGCGCCGCGCGGGGCACGCAGCAGCACGCCCGGCATTTCGCCGACTTCGACGGTTTCGCTGGCGATCGTGTACGGCTTATCATCATCCGCACCGTCCGTCTTGCGCTCTCCTGGCACGACCAGCGCGGCGGCGCAGCGGAACCGTGCGGTGCGCTTGCTGTCGGGGATGTCGGCCAGCTGCTTGAGCAGCAGCGCGTTGTTGGCCTTGTCGTTGCCGTGCTCGCCGGCCCAGCGTGCGGACAGGATGCCCGGCGCGTTGCCCATGACGTCCACGATCAGGCCGGAATCGTCCGCGACTGCCGGGCAGCCGGTACGTTCGGCCACGTCGCGCGCCTTGATGAGCGCGTTCTCCTGGAAGGTCACGCCGTCCTCGACCGGATCGGGCAATCCCAGGGAGCCTGCGGAGACGAGCTCGATGTCGGCGGCGTCCGCGCCGAGACGTTCCTCGAGAATGCGGCGGATTTCCGCCAGTTTGCCTTCGTTATGCGTGGCGACGATGATCTTCATGCCTTACGGTTCCTTCCGTCGTTTTCCGACTTATATCTGTTTGCGTTGTTCCATGCGCGCCGAGTCGCCGGCATCGGACCGTCAACGTCCTACATTCAGCGCATGCCGTGCCGTCGATCGGCTCAGTCGAGCGCGAGCGCGGCGCGTTGGGCGGCCTGCAGCTCCCTGTTGCCTTTTTCGGCGAGGTCGAGCAGGGTGTTGAGTTCGGCGCGGTTGAACGGACGATGCTCGGCGGTGCCCTGGATCTCGATGAAATCGCCGGAACCGGTCATGGCCACGTTCATGTCGGTCATGGCCTGGCTGTCTTCGATGTACGGCAGGTCCAGCATCGGCTTGCCGTTGATCACGCCGACGGAGACGGCGGAGACCCAGTCCTTGAGCACGCGGTCGGCGGACTTGACGTGCTTGTGTTCCTCGGCCCAATGCATCGCGTCGACGAGCGCCACGTACGCGCCGGTGATCGAAGCGGTACGGGTGCCGCCGTCGGCCTGCAGCACGTCGCAGTCGATCTGCACCTGGTTTTCGCCGAGCGCCTTCATATCGACGACGCCACGCAGGCAGCGGCCGATCAGACGGCTGATCTCGTGCGTACGGCCGCCGATCTTGCCGCGCACGGACTCGCGGTCGGTACGGTCGGCAGTGGCGCGCGGCAGCATCGCGTATTCCGCGGTGACCCAGCCCAGGCCGGAGTCCTTGCGCCAGCGCGGCACGCCGGCTGTGAACGTGGCGGTGCACATCACGCGCGTGTTGCCGCATTCGATGAGCACGGAGCCTTCCGGAACGTCCGTGAAATGCCGGGTGATGCGCACCGGGCGCAGTTCGTCCACCTTGCGTCCGTCCGCACGCACCACGGTCTGGTCGCCCAACATATCCTTAATCGCTACCATTGCTGTTCTGCACTTCGCTTTCCGCTGATTTCGGCTTTTGCCGCCGTCCGATTACTCGTCTTTTCAGCATTCGACCCTATCACCAGCCAAGCACGCCGCGCCTCGAGACCCCTCCTGCACGTATGATGGGATGCAACCAAAGATTGGCCACCGTGGGTCCTACACTTATGGTCAGTTTCACCAAAAGTCAAGAAAGGCTTTGGAAATGCTGGATTATTCACCCGCACTCATGACCGACATGTACGAATACACCATGCTTGACGCTTGCCTGAAGGACGGCACCGCCAACCGCAAGTGCGTATTCGAGATCTTCACCCGGCATCTGCCGTTGGGCCGCCACTACGGCGTGGCCGCCGGACAGGGACGCATCCTCGACGCGCTCGAGAAGTTCCACCTCGACGACAACGACCTGAAATTCCTCGCCGACCGCAAGGTGGTAAGCCCGGAAACCATCAAATGGCTGGAGAACTTCCACTTCTCCGGCTCCATCAAGGGCTACCGCGAAGGCGAGATGTTCTTCCCGAACTCGCCGATCCTGCAGGTTGAAGGCACGTTCGGCGAATGCACGCTGCTGGAAACGCTGCTGCTGAGCATTCTGAATTACGATTCCGCCGTCGCCTCCGCCGCGTCCCGCATGGCCACCGCCGCGAAGGACCGTCCGTGCATGGATATGGGCGGACGCCGCACGAACGAATGGGCCGCGGTCGCCGCCGCACGCGCCGCCGTGGTGGGCGGATTCAAGGGCACCGCCAACCTGCTGGCCGCGCAAATGTACGGTCTGAAGGCCATCGGCACCGCCGCGCACTGCTTCACCCTGGTGCATGATGACGAGAAAAGCGCCTTCGAATCGCAGATCGCGGCGCTCGGCAAGAACACCACGCTGCTGGTCGACACCTACAACATCGAAGAAGCCGTGAAAACCGCCGTCGAAGTGGCCGGACCGGAACTGGGCGGCGTGCGCATCGATTCGGGCGACCTCGCGTCCCTCGCGCAGCGCGTACGCAACCAGCTGGACGCGCTCGGCGCCACCAACACGAAGATCACCGTCACCAACGACCTCGACGAATACGCGCTGGCCGCACTGCAGACCGCACCTGTCGACTCCTACGGCGTGGGCACCATGCTCGTCACCGGCTCTGGCGCACCGACCTGCGCGATGGTCTACAAGCTCACCGAACGCGAGAACTCCGCCGGCGAAATGCAGCCGGTCGCCAAGAAGTCGAAGGACAAGGCCACCGTTCCGGGCCGCAAGCTCGCCTTCCGCTCCTACGAATACTCGCTGGCCGACTGCGAACACGTCATCTCCGGCTCCGAAGACAAGCTCGCCGCATACCAGCCGGAAGACGGCTGGAAGGACCTGCTCGTCGACTACGTCACCAATGGCGAGAACCACAGCGAATACCAGGGCCACGACGCGATCGTCAACGCGCACAACTACCGCGCGCAGGCGCTCGCCGAACTGCCGATCGGCGCACAGAGCCTGATGAAGGGCGATCCGGTCATCCCGACCGAAGTCACCGTGTTGTGACGTCCGTCATGGCGTGAACCGCCCTGTACAGCGCAAAAGACATAACAAAAACCGACGCCCGGTGAATCACCGGCGTCGGTTTTTGCATAACATACGACGTTGCGCCGCACTCGGTCGCCGCACCCAGCCGCCATATTCAATCGCCACGTTCAGCCACCGCAACCGGCGGCATGAATCGGCAACATGGTCGAACGGCAATCAGAACGAGCTGTTCATCATCTCGTCATAGATGCGCTTGCAATCCGGGCACACCGGGTAATGCGTGGGGTCACGCTTCGGCACCCACACCTTGCCGCACAACGCCACAACCGGACGACCCGTCATCTTCGATTCGGCGATACGGTCACGCGACACATAATGCGCGAAACGGTCGGCATCGCCATTGCCACCGTCATCAAGCTTCGTTTCCTCTTCAGGACGTTCCAGAACGGCGGTACCGGTACCCGCATCCGGGTTGGACAGCGGCGAAACCGGATCGTCGGATCCGAACAGGCCATCGAAAATCGCAAATGCCATAATTAAGACTCCTCACACAAGCCGCAATCGCGGCCCCACTGCCTTCCATCATAGCCGAGCCGCATTGCGCCGCCACCCGTATGCACGAACCGCGCCAACACGGGCATACGCCGATGTTGCGCACGTTCTCAACCAATCGCGGTACGCTTAAAGTTATGACAATTGCAGTTTGCCCCGGGTCGTACGACCCAGTGACCGCCGGCCACCTGGACGTCATCGAGCGCTGCGCGCGCTTTTTCGACGAAGTGCATGTGGTGGTGGCCGTAAACGCGGCGAAGACGCCGATGTTCTCCGAAGAAACCCGTGTTGAGATCATCCGCCAGGCGCTCGCCAAGCGCGGTTGCACCAATGTGAAGGTGGCGTCGACCACCGGCCTGATCACCGACTATTGCACGAAAATCGGTGCGACGGTCATCGTCAAAGGACTTCGGCAGAACGGCGATTACGAGGCTGAGCTGGGCATGGCATTGGTCAACCGCAAACTCGCCGGAGTGGAGACGCTGTTTCTGCCTGCGGCCCCGGACCTGGAGCACATCTCCAGCTCCATCGTCAAGGACGTGGCACGGCACGGAGGCGATGTGACGGGCATGGTGCCCGATTGCGTGATTCCGCTGCTTGGCGAGGCGCTCAAGAACGAAAAGAGAGCATGATGAGTGAAGAGACCAACGATTTCAAGCCGCTTGCTGACGCCGATGACGCCACGTCGCAGCAGCCGGTCACGGCGGCGGCCGATTATCCGGCCACCGGCGCTGTTGCCGGTACCGCAGCGACCAACAACTCCGCAACCGGCAATGCCGCCGATCGTGCTACGGATGAGCCGGCAAAGCCCGCGAAATCGTCGAAACCGTCGATTTCCATGTCGGACCTGCCCGACCTTCGCGCCACGTTCGACCCCAACGCACCACTCGACGACAGTTCGGATCGCAGCCGCGACGAATTCACCACCGTCTACGACATCATCGACAGCATCGAAGAGGAATTGGACGAGGCCAAGCCGATTCTGTTCGCGCCGAGCTCGGTGCGCGTGGACCGCGAATCGTTCACCGGCAAGCTCGACAAACTCAAGAAGATGCTGCCAGTGCAGCTGGAACGCGCCTCCGCGCTGATGCGCGAATCGGAACGCCGTCTGGAAAGCGCGCAAACGCAAGCCAACGCGATCATCGCATCCGCGCAGTCGCGTGCCGCCGACACCGTACGCGAAGCCAACGAGCAGGCGCAGTTCCTTGCCGGGCAGGAGAACGTGACGGAACTCGCCAGGCAGAAGGCGCGCGGCATTCTCGACCAGGCGCAAGCCAAGGCCGACAAGCTCACGCAGAACGCCGACAAATACTGCATCACCATGATGGAATCGTTGCAACAGCAGGTCGACAAGATCGGCACCGGCGTGCAGGCGGGCCTGAACGTGCTGTACGATCGCCAACGCGAAGCCGGCGCGCATCTGGACCATCTCGATGCGGACGATTATCCGGAAAACTGAACAAGACGCATAACACGCGTGGAACGCATAGCAAGAAAGAGCGAAAGACTGAACTATGGCACGTACTGAAGATTCCCCATGGGCCGTTTCCGTGGCGCAGGTGGCCTCGCGTCCGGGGCAAAGCAAGGAGATCGACGCCACTTTCCCCGCGCCGAGCGGCATCGGCGATGAAATCGTGGGCGTGGACGAAGGCGCGGATGTGAGCGTGGTCGGCTCGTTCGATTCGATCGTCGACGGTCTGATTCTGAACGCGCGTATCAGCGCTCCCGTGCATGCCGAATGCACGCGCTGCCTGAAGCCGATCCAGCGCGATTGGACGGTGAACGTCACCTCCTTCTTCCCGTATGAAGACAAGTCCGCCGCCGGCAAGGGCGGAAAGGCCGGCAAGAACGGCAAGGAAGAGGAAGTGGATATCATCGCCGGCGAGGACGAGGCGGAAGACACGTACCCGCTGCTCGACGGCGGCGCATGGGCCGACCTCGAGGCGCTGCTGCGCGACACGCTGGTCGAGGAACTGCCGCTGCAGCCGTTGTGCAAGCCGGATTGCAAGGGCCTGTGCTCGCAGTGCGGCATCGACCTCAACGAGAACCCCGACCATCAGCATGACATGACCGACATTCGTTTCGCCGCGCTAGAAGGGCTGAAAGCCAAGCTGGAAGGCAAGGAATAAGCCGTTCGGATGGGATGGTCCATCGTTTGTACGGAGCTCACGTTAAGATACTGAACGCTTAAGCTCAATCGTTCGAACGAAATAGAGGAAACACAATGGCACTGCCTAAGTACAAGACCTCGCGCGCGAATACCCATTCTCGCCGCGCAAACTGGAAGGCCAAGGCCGCCCAGACCGTTACCTGCCCGAACTGCGGCGCTCCGACGCTGCCGCACATGGCATGCCCGAGCTGCGGTTCCTTCCGCGGCCGCGTGTACCGCGAGGCTGTCCGCTCCATCCACACCAAGTGAGTGGTTGCCGGATAACGGTATAAAGCATCGAAACCCTGCCATCGACGGGTGGCAGGGTTTCTTTTATTATTATCAAGTGATACGGCGATTGCATTGCGATTTATTTCCTCATGCAATCGGCGTACAGCACACGTTGCTTGCGTAGCAAAACCGCCAGATCAGCTGGCGTCTTGCCATGTGCGCAACGGCCACAACCACAGACCGCGGCGGGTTACGGCCCACCGCATGAACGGTAAGGAACATCCATGGCCAAAGAGACCAATCAGGACAACGCACAGAACAACACCCAAACCGAAAACGGCAACAATACCAACGCCGGCCGCATCGGCACCTCCATCACCCCCGAAGGCGAGATGACCGCCAATGTGTTGCTCGAGGCGCTCGGCACCACAATCGAACCGGACCTGCTCGTCGAAGCGCTCACCCACCGCTCGTTCTCACACGAGCATGAGGGGGCCAAGAACTACGAACGCCTCGAATTCCTCGGTGATGCGGTGCTCGAACTGGTCTCCACGGAAACGCTGTACAAGGTGCACCCCGACATGAACGAAGGCCAGCTGGCCAAAATGCGCGCGAAAGCCGTTTCCGAGGAATCGCTGAGCAAAATCGCTCGCGAAAAGCTGCACGTCGGCCCGTACATTCTGCTCGGCCACGGCGAAGCGGAACAGGGCGGCGCGGACAAAAGCTCGATTCTGTGCGACATCGTCGAATCGCTGATCGGCGCGACGTTCATCCAGCACGGCATCGACGAGGCGCGCCGCGTGGTGCATCATCTCGTCGACGATACGCTGGCGGAGGTCGCCACCGAAGGTCCGGCGCTCGATTGGAAGACGTCGCTGACCGTCAAGGCGCATGAGATGGGTCTGCCCGACCCGCACTACCAGACGTCGGTCGCCGGACCGGAATACGCACTGGAGTTCACCGCGCGCGCGATTCTCGGCGATGGCGGCGAAGTCATCGGCGTCGGTACCGGCAGCAGCAAACGCAAGGCGCAGCTGGCGGCCGCGGAAATGGGCTGGAAGGCGCTTGACAGTCGCAAGGGCGAAATGGGCGGCAAGCAGAACGGGAAGACGCATAAGTCGCACCACAGGTCACACCGCAAGTCCAACGGTGGCACGCAGGATGCAGCGCAGGGCAAGTAACCGCGCAAACGGTAACGCAAGCGGCGGCACGGCCGGCGTCACGAAACAGCATTACAAGGCAGCGTCGCAATCGCAAAAAATATGGTCCATATCACAATGGCGCGTAACGCGCCAGAATATGGGCCTTTCCGGCGAACCAAGCTGTCAGCCGTTAGCATAGACTCATTATCAGAGAGGAATGCGGCTGCAATCCGCCACAAGCGGTTGCATAGCATTCCGTTTAAGGGGTAAAACGGCGCATGAACGACGCGACCGCGGCCCCTTACGAGGAAATTTTCCACGAACGAGCATGAGAGGGAACATGGTGTTACCTACGCCTCTGCAGGCATTCAGCGGCATGCCAAAGGCATCCGCTACCACTGAAAAGCAGACCATTGTCGACGGCGAAAAGATGACCGGCGCCGAAGCGCTGGTTCGTTCGCTGGAGGATCTGGACGTCAAGGACGTCTTCGGCGTTCCGGGCGGTGCGATTCTGCCCGTCTACGATTCCATCAAGGACGATACGAAGTTCCGCTTCGTGCTGATGCGTCACGAGCAGGCCGCCGGACATGCGGCAGAAGGCTACGCGCTGACCACCGGACAGGTGGGCGTGTGCATCGTCACTTCCGGTCCGGGCGCGACGAACATGATCACCCCGATCGCCGACGCGAACATGGATTCCATTCCTATGGTCGTCATCACCGGCCAGGTCGGCGTGAACGCCATCGGCACGGACGCCTTCCAGGAAGCCGATATCGTCGGCGCCACCTATCCGGTGGTCAAGCATTCGTACCTCGTCACCCGCGCGCAGGACATTCCGCGCGTGCTGACCGAGGCGCACTACATCGCACGCTCCGGCCGTCCGGGACCGGTGGTGGTGGACGTCACCAAGACCGCGCAGACCGGCGAGATGTACTATTCCTGGCCGCAGCGCATGATCCTGCCGGGATACAATCCGACCACCAAGGCGCACGGTCGTGTGCTGTCCGACGCGGCGAAGCTGTTCGAGCAGTCGTATCGTCCGGTGCTGTACGTCGGCGGCGGCGCGGTGCGCTCCGACGCGGGCGAGCTGGTCAAGGAGCTGGCCGATGTGACCGGCGCTCCGATCGTCACCACCCTTCCGGCGCGCGGCATTGTGCCCGATTCCGATCCGAAGGTGCTTGGCATGCTCGGCATGCACGGCACAATCGCGGCGACCGGCGCCGTGCAGCGTTGCGATCTGCTGGTCGCAATCGGCGCACGTTTCGACGACCGCGTCACCGGCAAGCTCGACGCGTTCGCTCCGGGCGCACGCGTGATCCATATCGACATCGATCCGGCGGAAATCGGCAAGAACCGTCAGCCGGACGTGCCGATCGTCGGCGATGTGGCCACTGTGCTCAAGGACCTCATCCCGGAGATCAAGCGCGAGCAGGCGGTGCACGGCAAGCCCGACACCAGCCACTGGTGGGACGTCATCAACAAGTGGGTCGAGGATTATCCGATTACATGGGACGAACCGACCGACGGCAGCCTCGCCCCGCAGTGGGTCGTCAAGCAGCTGTCCGACATGGCCGATCCGGACACCATCTGGGTTTCCGGCGTGGGCCAGCATCAGATGTGGGCCACCCAGATCATCGAATTCAACAAGCCCCACTCCTGGCTGTCTTCCGGCGGCCTGGGCACGATGGGCTTCGGCCTGCCGGCGGCCATCGGCGCCCGCGTCGGCTCCGCCCGCGAATTCGACAACAAGAAGCCGGTGTGGCTCATCGACGGCGACGGCTCCTTCCAGATGACTTCCGAAGAGCTGGCGGCCGCGTTCCTCGACCACGCGCCGGTGAAGATCGCACTGCTCAACAACTCCGTGTACGGCATGGTCCGTCAGTGGCAGACCCTGTTCTACGATCACCACTATTCCGCGACGAACCTGCTGGACGGCGAGAACACGCCGGACATCGTGGACGTGCCGGACTTCGTGAAGCTCGCCGAAGCGTACGGCTGCGTGGGCATGCGCGCGTTCACCAAGGACGAGGCCATCGAATGCATCAAGAAGGCCAACGAGATCAACGACCGTCCGGTGCTGATCGATTTCCGCGTGTGGAAGGACGCCATGGTGTGGCCGATGGTCGCCGCCGGCGATTCCAACGACAACGTCACATACATGCCCGGTGTCAAGCCTCTGCAGCGCGCCGGCGAGAACGACTGAACGAGTAGAGCGTAAGGAAGGACATTTCGATCATGGCAAATTATCCTGCATC
>ERZ827181.1899-NODE-1899-length-20358-cov-75.088312_pt1 | contig 20358 bp, 23 predicted proteins | sample MGYA00519778_ERZ827181 | MGnify/ENA primary metagenome ERZ827181 (study PRJEB31778, sample SAMEA3449273) | human gut metagenome | biome: human gut; feature: human-associated habitat; material: faeces | place: United Kingdom | collected 2010/2012 ...
TGGCGTATCGCTATGGAGTCGCTCGTCATGCGCACAATCTTCGTGGTGTCCAGCAACACGTCTATGTTCTGCCGTTTCAGTATAGGGCTGATAGTCTCCCTCTCGCGCACACGGTGATAGGAGGAACCGGCAAAGTAAGCACCCTCGGTAGAGGTCACGATGGCGAACCCCTGCCCACGACACTGCTCATTCAACGCATGCCATATCTTGCGGTCCAGAAACACTTGTCCGTTCATCAGGCAGATGCGCGACTTTCCCATGATACTCTCTATCATGCGTATGGTACGCAAGTAATCGGGCGTGTCGGCATAGCCCGTGATGTTGGGGTATTGCAGGAGCAGAGATATGTTGGGATAGTTCACACCGCTGAACACAACGGGTATTTCATGCGCCAACGGGTGTCTGCATGCCATCAGCGCATAGGCAGCCTGGTCGTCGAGCACGGCTATCAACTCGGCTCCCCAGGCAGAGAGGTCGTCCACGAAACCGGCCATACGGAGGTTTTCTGCCTCCTCCATGTAGCGGTCGCAGTCCAGATAGTATTCGCGTACATCGCAGTCCAAGCCGAGAAGGCTGAACTCTTTTTGCAACAGTTCCAGAGCCTTCGCAGCAGGCGGATAGCCCGGCTCGAAAGAGTGTATCAGCGCAATACGCCGTGTTTCCGCATGGGCAGGGTGTGCACACACGAGGCAGAGAGAAAGAATCAATATGTATCCGGCAACTGCCTTTATGTGCTTCATATCCGGAAGGTCCTTTTCGACTTGTATCAGCAAAGATACGAATGTTTTTTAAGAATAATGGACTATTTCTTCTGTTTCTGTAACAAAGAATACGTTTTCTTAAATCATTGACACATCCCAACTTATCTTTCAGAGGATTTACCGAATATCCCTAAAGAACCGATTCTTCGTCCAGTATTCCAAAGTGGAGATCTATTTGTTCTTAACCTTCGGCAACACCGCATTCAGTACCATATATCCCAACATACCGGCAACAATCGTTCCCAGCAATACACCAAACTTCGCCTGGTTCAGCAAATCCGGATATTCTCCTGCAAAAGAAAGGTTGGCAATAAATAAAGATACCGTAAAACCAATACCCCCCAACAAGGATACTCCGGCAACACTTCTCCAATTCATTCCCGGAGGCATTGAGGACAAACCACTCTTGACCGCCAGCCAGGTAAACAGAAAAATACCGATAAACTTGCCAAGAAGCAATCCTGCAGCCACCGCTATACTAACAGTGCCAACAACGCCACCGCCTCCACTGAACACCACACCGGCATTGGCAAAGGCAAAGAGCGGCAGTATCACAAAGTTTACCGCACCATGCAAATTGTCTTCCAAGGATTGCAAAGGACTAATTACATGATCAGAAGCGCGCTCCACTTGTTTTAGAGTGGCAATCTGCTCATTGGTCAATATAATATTATCTGATTTGGTAACCGGAAAATCACCGATAATGTCGCGGATGCGTCTAATGTATTTCCCGGCATCCAAACGGGGACGGGCCGGTATTACAAAGGCCAGTATCACTCCGGAAATAGTGCTGTGAATGCCCGACTGAAGGAACAAATACCAAATAATTACCCCGATAAGCAGGAAGAATATCTTCTGTGTCATACCGAATTTCCCCATATAGTAAAGGAAGAAATAAAGGACAGCAGCTACAATAAGATATCCGTATGCCACTTCGGAACTATAGAAAATGGCAATAACCAGAATGCCGCCAATATCATCGACCACTGCAAATGCAGTCAGGAAAATTTTCAGGCTCAAAGGCACCCGTTTACCCAGCAGACTGAGTACACCCAATGAAAAAGCAATATCCGTAGCCATCGGTATAGCCATACCGCGCGTTTCCGGAGTACCCTGAACGACCAGAAGTGAATAGACAATGACCGGCACCAGCATACCGCCACATGCCGCTACAAAGGGTAAAGAGGCCTTACGAAAGGAAGAAAGTTCACCCACCAGCAGTTCCCGCTTTATCTCCAACCCCACGGCCAGGAAGAAAACAGTCATCAGGCAGTCGTTTATAAACTCAATCATTTTCAATGGATGACCGCCATGGGAGAACAAGTTGAAGTCTCCGATGCGCAGATGCAGTTCCTGCAAAAGAAAGCCCTGATACAACGGAGCCATTGGTGAATTAGCAATAACGGCCGCCAAAATAGCCATCAAAAACAGCAAGATGCTCGCCGCTATATTCAGCGACGAGAAGTTTTTCATAGTACGTAAAATAATCATAAAGAAGTATATTTGATTTAAGATTTCATTCTTTCGACATCAATCCAGCTTCAGGACTGCCAGGAAGGCTTTCTGAGGTACCTCCACATTACCAATCTGTTTCATACGCTTCTTACCTCTCTTCTGTTTCTCAAGTAATTTTCGTTTACGGCTCACGTCACCACCATAACATTTGGCCGTTACGTCCTTACGCACAGCTTTAATCGTTTCCCGGGAAATAATCTTGGCACCGATAGCAGCCTGAATGGCGATATCGAACTGCTGTCTCGGAATCAGGTCTTTCAACTTCTCGCACATCCGGCGTCCCAACTCGTAGGCATTGTCAAAGTGTGTCAAGGTAGAAAGAGCATCCACCGGCTCACCGTTCAGCAAAATATCCAGCTTCACCAGTTTGGAAGGGCGGAAACCGTGGGGATGATAGTCAAAAGAGGCATATCCCTTGGAGATACTCTTCAATTTATCATAAAAATCGATGACTATTTCGCCAAGAGGCATGTCATAGTATATTTCTACGCGGTTACCTGAAATATATTCCTGCTTCACCAGCTCGCCACGCTTGCCCAGGCAAAGAGTCATGATAGGACCGATGTAATCAGTGGTAGTAATCACCGAAGCACGGATATAGGGCTCCTCAATACGGTCTATCATGGTAGGGTCGGGCATGCTGCCGGGGTTATGCACTTCGGTCATATTTCCCTGCTTGTCATAGATATTGTAGGAAACGTTGGGCACGGTGGTGATAACGTTCATGTCAAATTCACGGTCAAGGCGTTCCTGCACAATCTCCATATGGAGCAGCCCAAGGAAACCGCAACGGAAACCAAAGCCCAAAGCCAATGAAGACTCAGGCTGGAAAGTCAGCGAAGCATCATTCAACTGCAGCTTCTCCAAAGAAGAACGCAGGTCCTCGAAATCTTCCGCCTCGATGGGGTACACACCGGCAAAAACCATCGGCTTCACTTCCTCAAAACCGGCGATGGCCACTTCGCAAGGACGGGCAATATGCGTAATCGTATCACCTACTTTCACTTCCTTAGAGGTTTTGATACCCGAGATGATATAGCCCACATCCCCCGTACGCAACTCCGGACGTGGCATCATTTCCATTTTGAGCACTCCGATTTCATCCGCATCATATTCCTTGCCTGTATTGAAGAATTTCACTTTATCCCCTTTACGAATCACACCGTTCACTATCTTGAAATATGCAATGATACCACGGAAAGAATTGAAGACAGAATCGAAAATCAACGCCTGCAACGGAGCTTCCTCGTCACCCTCCGGATGAGGGATACGCTCAATGACCGCAGTCAGAATCTCTTCCACTCCCATGCCTGTTTTGCCGGAAGCACGGATAATCTCATCACGCTTGCAGCCCAACAGTTCAACGATTTCGTCCTCCACTTCCTCGGGCATGGCGCTTGCCATGTCACATTTGTTGATGACGGGGATAATCTCCAAATCATGCTCAATCGCCATATAGAGGTTTGAAATGGTCTGCGCCTGCACTCCTTGCGAAGCATCTACAATAAGCAAGGCTCCTTCACAAGCGGCGATGGAACGTGACACCTCGTACGAGAAGTCCACGTGTCCCGGAGTGTCTATCAAGTTCAGAATATACTTTTCGCCTTTATAGGTATACTCCATTTGTATGGCATGGCTCTTGATGGTGATACCTCTTTCCTTCTCAAGGTCCATGTCATCCAGCATCTGTCCGTTAGTTACTTGTATAGTATTGGTAAATTCCAGCAGACGGTCTGCCAAGGTTGATTTACCGTGGTCGATATGGGCAATAATGCAAAAATTTCGTATATTCTTCATTGTCAATAACTATCTATTAATTGGGTGCGCAAAGATAATGAAAACAGAGCAAATAAAAAAAATGCGTTGATAACATATTCATGTACCAACGCATCTTTTTATAACATTCCAATCAATTCCTCGCTTAGTTCAGCTTTACAAACAATTCGCCTTCCACTTCAGAAGTAGAGACCTTGTCTTCTCTTAACAACCAGCCCAATCCCAGGAAGAAGTCCTTGTCGATCAGTTTAGTTGCTTTCTTGATTTGCTTGTGAGTCAAGCCATCTGTGCCATTCAGTGCAGTCCAAATCTGTCCTGCAACATTACCAGCTTTTTCTTTTAACATTTCTATTTGCTTTTAGTTAAACGTTATCCTCATCTCCAAAGATAGAGATGTCGGTGTTTTTATATCGCTGCAAAGATAGGTATATTTATGTTATACAACACATTATTAGGCACTTTTTTTCTTACTAAGGGGTAAAAAAGTTCTTTTTTCTTACTTTGAGGACGTTTTTTCCAGGTATTCGGTCCAAATTTGGGCAGCTACCTCTACCATCCTGGCACACGGGCGTTTAGCATAATACTGCTCGGTACGGGCTTCCGGAACGGACGAACCTTCCGGTTTTCTCAACCCCAACAATTCAGCACATATCAAAGAGCCATTTCGTTTCTTGAATTCAGCAGCCAGCTCCTGCACCAACGCATAGTTTGCCGCCTTACCTTCACGGTCCTTGCCTTCCACAGCTCCTTTTTCCAATCCGGCCAATAGGAACATGCCGCATGCAGCACCGCATGTCTGCCTCATACGACCTATGCCACCACCAAAAGAGGCGGACATCCGGAAAGCCTGCTCTTCTGTAAAGCCATACATATCTGCAAAAGCTCCCACTACCGACTGCGAGCAGTTATAGCCACTCTTGAAAAGCTCCACAGCTTTTTCTATTCTGTCTTTTGTTTCCATCATCATTATTCTGTAATTTCCAACAACATCGGACAATGGTCCGAATGAACAACGTCACCCAATATTCTCGCCTCCTTCAACATCGGGCGCACCGGTTCACTCACCATGCAATAATCAATGCGCCACCCTTTGTTCTTGGCACGTGAATTAAAGCGATAGCTCCACCACGTATATTCCTGCTTGTCGGGATGAAGCCAACGGAAGGAATCTATGAATCCCGCATTGAGAAAGCGCGTCATCCACTCCCGCTCTTCAGGCAGGAAGCCACTGTTAGTGGCATTCCTGATAGGGTCGTGAATGTCTATTGCCTCATGGCAGATATTATAATCGCCGCAAAGAATGAGTTTAGGACGCGTACGTTCCAGCTCCAATACATATTCCTGGAATTTCTCCAACCAGACCATCTTAAAGGCCTGGCGTTCATCACCGCTGGTACCGGAAGGATGATAAACACTCACAACAGACACATCACCGAAGTCGGCACGGATAAAGCGCCCTTCGTTATCATATTCTTCAATGCCCATGCCGTACTCCACATGGTCCGGTTCTTGCTTGCTCAAAATAGCGACTCCGCTATACCCCTTCTTCTGTGCAGAATATAGGTAATGCTTATACCCCAAAGCATCCAGCGCCTCTGCCGGATACTGTTCCGGTTGCAGCTTTGTTTCCTGCAAACAAAGCACATCCGGCTGCTCTTGTGCCAGCCACTCGGGAAAACCTTTTGTCACGGCAGCCCTCAGCCCATTTACGTTATATGTAATAATCTTCATACTACTTATTTGATTTCTTAAAAATGAATTATTCAAGATGTCAACTCGGATACCAGCAGCATGATATTCAGCACAGTGACCACCGCAGCAATGGCGTAAAGTACAAATGTACTCCATTTACTGTTTACATACTGCCCCATCACTTTGCGCGAAGAAGTCAATCCTACTTGCAGGAAAACCGTAAACGGCAGCTGGATGCTCAGTATCATCTGTGAAATCAGTAAACCTTTGAACGGGTCTCCGATAAAGAAAAACAGCAGCAGCGCAATGCCCAGCGACAGAATCACCCCCACCTGCGAGTGACTGTCTTTGATATGATAGGATTCTCCGAAAATACCGGCAAAGATAGAACCTGCCGCCATACCGCTGGTTATCGTGGAAGATATACCCGCCATCAGTAATGCCAATGCAAAAACCACGGCAGCACTGTTCCCCAGCAACGGCTCCAGCAAGGATTTGGCCTGCTGCAACTCTTCCACCTGAATACCGCTTTTAAAGAAAGTTGCCGCAGCCAGCAGTATCATGGCACTGTTGATGGCCCATCCCACAATCATAGAGAACAGCGTGTCGAACAATTCATATTTCAACACCTTGCGGATGGACGCATCATCTTTCTTATTATATTCATGGCTCTGTATCACTTCCGAGTGCAGAAACAGATTATGCGGCATCACCACCGCACCGAGCACACTCATGATAATCAGCATACTCCCATGCGGGAACGAAGGTGTCACCCACCCTTGTGCGGCCAGCGGCCAATCTATCTTCACCAGAAACAGCTCATAGATAAAGGAGAGCCCGATGACCGAAACAAAAGCAATGATGGAACGTTCTATCTTCTTGTAGGAATTAGTGAAAAGCATGACGACTACAAATACGGTAGTCAAGACAGAGCCCCATATGATGGGAATGTCAAACAGCATCTGCAAAGCGATGGCACCTCCCAATATCTCTGCCAACGAAGTCGAGATGGAAGCCAATACCGCTGTGCCCAATATGGGACGCGACACCCAGGAAGGAGTATATTTGGTAGCGGCTTCGGACAAGCACAAGCCGGTCACAATGCCAAGATGCGCCACATTATGCTGCAATACAATCAGCATGATAGTGGATAAAGTCACGACCCACAGCAATGAATAGCCAAATTCAGACCCTGCCGCAAAATTAGATGCCCAGTTCCCCGGGTCAATAAAGCCCACAGTCACCAGCAGTCCGGGACCTATATATTTAAAAACGTCCAGACCGCCCAGATAGCGTTTGTGGTCTCTCCGTTTCAAGTCTTTAAAAATATTCTTCATTGTGTCTGTTCAATTAAGAGCGTAAAAATACTCAAATAATAACAAATACCTCCATGTTAGGTTCAAAAAAAGCCCCTGGCATCTTTCAATGTCAAGGGCTCTCATCCATTCTTTCAGGCAGTAGGCTCAATACCCCATCTCGTGCAATGCCTTGCACAATTGGTCGGGGCAGGAAGTGGAACGTCTTCCGCAGCGAATTCCTTCCAAACGGGCAATCACCGCATCTACCGGCATGCCTTTCACCAAACGTGAAAGTCCTTGCAGGTTTCCATTACATCCACCCCAAAATGCCACTTCTTTCACAATACCATCTTCCACATTCAGTTCGATGTTACTGCTACACGTACCTTGCGTCTTGTATGTATATGTCATTATTCTCCGCCTTCTTCCGGTTTCATGTTAGTATAAACCGTCTGTACATCATCAAACTCTTCGAGACGCTCTATCATTTTGTCGATGGTTTCGCGTTGCTCGGGAGTCACATCCTTCATATCGTTCGGGATATAGGTAAACTCACCGCCGACATCTTCAAAACCGCACTCTTCCAAATGTTTCTGGATAGCTGCATAGCTTTTCGGATCACCATAAATAGTGATAGTACCTTCTTCTTCATCCTCTTCGTAGTCTTCCTCTACGTCATAGTCTATCAAGTCAAGAATGAGTTCCTCCATATCGATACCGTCTTTCTTCTTGAAAGTGAACACACACTTGTGGTCAAACAAGAAAGCCAGTGAACCCATTGTTCCCAAGTTACCGCCGAACTTGTTGAACACGGAACGCACATCGGCTACTGTACGGGTAGTGTTATCGGTCAGTGTATCCACAAAAACAGCTACACCGTGAGGACCGTATCCTTCATAAGTCATACCCTTATAGTCGCTCTGGTCCTTACCCATCGCATTCTTGATAGCACGTTCAATATTATCCTTCGGCATGTTTTCACGCTTACAAGTAGCGATAACCGAACGCAGTGTCGGGTTGTTTTCCGGCTCCGGACCGCCGGCCTTCACCGCAATAGCAATTTGTTTACCCAGTCTTGTAAAGGTCTTTGCCATGTGACCCCATCTTTTCAATTTGGCAGCTTTTCTATATTCAAACGCTCTTCCCATTGGAACTGTATTTTAAATTATGAATTATAAATTCTGAATAATGAATCAACGCAGCTTGGCATTCAATTTGTCCTCCAGGTTCTTCACTAGTTTGGACATAATCTTGTCAATCTGCTTATCGTTCAACGTGGCATTCTCATCCTGCAGCAGGAAGCTCACCGCGTAACTCTTCTTACCGGCTTCCAGATTCTTACCCTCGTAAACGTCGAAGAGAGAAACCTCCTTCAGCAGCTTTTTCTCCGTCTCGTAGGCAATCTTCTCGATTTCCGCAAATTGCACTTTCTTGTCAAGCAGTAACGCCAAGTCGCGTTTCACGGCAGGGAACTTGGAGATTTCCGTATAGCTCACCTTCACATTGCGGATGGCCTTCAGCAATTCTTTCCAGTTGAAATCGGCATAGTAAACCTCGTTGTCAATATCGAATGCCTTCAGCAGCTTCTTTGTTACAATACCGAAAGTAGCCAACCGCTTTCCACCCCTTGTCTGTACGGATAAACCGGCAGCATAGATGTCATCAGTCAGATTGCCGACAACCAAATCATGCATGTGCAGCCCCAATCTGGCAAAGACATTCTCAACGTATGCCTTCAGCTCATATACCGAGCTGTTCTCATCCGGATGAGCCCATGAGTTGGTCACCCTCTTGCCGGTTACCCACAAACCAAGATGATAGTCTTCGGAATAAGCGGCAAGCACCTTTTCCGGATTCTTCTTTTCCTCGTTGAAGTGATAACAGTTACCGAATTCAAAGAATTTCAAGTCTGCATTTTTGCGGTTGGCATTGTGCGAGATACTTTCCAATCCACCGAAAAGCAGTGTCTGACGCATGGCATTCAAGTCTGCACTCAACGGATTCAGCAACATTACCAGATTCTTCGACGGATAAGACTCCAAGTTGTCATAGTAAGCGGCACGCGTCAACGAGTTGTTCAGAATCTCATTGAAACCACAGCCCACCAGCTGCTCGGCAACCAGGTTTTGCAGTTTGTTGGATTTATCATATTCACCCTTGGTAGTCAGACAAGACTTCAAGGTAGTCGGAATCTCCACATTATTATATCCGTAGATACGCAGAATATCCTCTATTACATCGCAATCGCGCTGCACGTCCACACGGTAAGGAGGAACATCCAGTGTAAGCCCTTCGGCTGTCTCGTCTACAATCTTCATTTCCAGACTTGTCACGATGCTCTTGATGGTATCCACCGGAATAACTTTACCAATCAGTGAGTTCACTTTCTCATAGGCAAGTTCCACACGGAAATCCTTGGCAGGAGCGGCGCACACATCTTTTATTTCAGAAGAAATGGTACCTCCGGCAAGTTCCTTTACCATCAAAGCTGCCAGCTTCAGGCAGTAAATAGTGGCATTCGGATCAATACCTCTTTCAAAACGGAAAGAAGCGTCTGTGTTCAACGCATGGCGACGGGCTGTCTTGCGCACCCATGTGGGATGGAAGTAAGCACTTTCAAGGAACACATCCTTGGTGGTTTCCGTAGAACCGGAATCCAGACCGCCGAATACACCGGCAATACACATCGCCTCTTCCTTGTTGCAAATCATCAGGTCGCGTTCGTTCAATTTACGCTCCACGCCATCAAGAGTTACAAACGGAGTACCTTCCGGCATGGTCTTTACAATCACCTCACCGCCTTTAATCTTATCCGCATCGAAGCAGTGCAGCGGCTGGCCGAAAGCGTGAACGATATAGTTGGTAATATCCACCACATTATTGATAGGACGCAGGCCGATAATACGCAACTTGTTCTGCAACCATTCGGGGCTTTCTTTCACTGTAACCCCTTTCACCGTAACGCCGGCATATCGGGGACATGCTTCGCTGTTCTCTACAGTTACTTTAATATCCAAGTCGTGATTTTCTACCGCAAAAGCGTCTACCGAAGGTTTCTTTAAAGTAGCCGGCTTACCGTTCTGTATCAAGTAGGCATACAAGTCGCGTGCCACCCCATAATGTGAGCAAGCATCGGCACGGTTGGGAGTGATGTCCACTTCCAGCACGTAATCGCTCTTGATGTTATAGTAGTCCTTGGCAAGCGTACCCGGAACAGCTGTCTCCGGCAGTACGATGATACCCGCGTGGTCCGTACCGATACCTATTTCATCTTCAGCACAAATCATGCCGACAGATTCCACGCCACGAAGCTTTGATTTCTTGATGGTAAAGCATTCGTCACCGTCATACAGTTTTGTACCCAACGTGGCTACTACCACTTTCTGTCCGGCAGCTACATTCGGAGCGCCGCATACAATCTGCACGGGTTCACCTTGTCCCAGGTTCACCGTAGTGACGTGCATATGGTCTGAGTTGGGATGAGCTTCGCATGTCAGCACTTCGCCGATGACCAGTCCTTCCAGTCCGCCTTTAATGGTTTGCACCTCTTCCACACTTCCCGTTTCCAGTCCGATGGAGGTCAGTGCCGCAGCAACTTCATCCGGTGTCAAATCGAAATCGACATACTCTTTCAACCAATTATAAGAGATATTCATATCATTATATTTTTATTGTTTCCAAAAGTGACCTGCAAAGGTAATAAGATTTTTTGGTTGGCAGGGAATTATAAATGAAGAAAATAACAAAAAGGCGATGAAGTGCTTTTCCTTCACCGCCTTTCTCCTATTATTCTATATAAATCTACAATTTATACATTCATTGCATTGGCGCCTAAAGCTCCCAATATGGCAGAAGCAACAGCTATCACTACCTTCAAAATCTTGTCCCAAACGTTCTTTTTCATAGTCTTAATCTTTCAAAATTAGTAAATACATCTTATCCTAACGGGTTCTCTCCCTGGTCACCGTCGGAACCGCCACCGGAATTACCACCATCACCGGCATCATCCTTACCGTCAGTCACCACTCCCGTCCATTTCTCAAACTCCACCCCTTGGAGCATGGCACGCGTAGTGCCGATGGCAGCCGGGCGCGTGTATTCCGGAGTAAACTGGCAACGTAAAGCAGTCACCTGATTGGGATTCACGTCTTCAGATTTGACCACTCCCTTACCTCGTGTACGGGCCTTCATGGTGAATGTGCCCAAGCCATCCAGACGCACCGTACGGCTGTTCAGCAACTGGCTCCTCATTACCGTCATCAGGTTACGGATTACATTATGTACATCACCCGGAGTCAATGAAGACTTCTCTGCAATCACCTCAGCCAGCTGTTGTGCATCCACGGCTCTTCCCACTTTCTTCAAACTCAGATGCCAAAGTTTGGCACCCTCTTTTGTCGCCAAAGACGACTGTCTTGCATAATAAAATAAAGGCATACTTTCTTTCTCCTTTTTACATTTTTAATTCAACATGGTTTTTAATCTCGTTTTGTTGATCAACAATGCAAAGGTGAGGATATATTTGCCTGTAAACAAAGAAAACAGCCTCGCTGAAGCTGTTTTCTGAGATAAGTTCATAAAGTATTGATTTACAATCTAACAGATTAGGCAAGCCAACTTAATACAGAATAGTGACAGCATCTTGACATCCATCTCTTTCCAATAACAAGTCTATTAAGACATTTGTATCAGTAAAAGCTTTTATCATTTGTTCAATAGATAATTAAGACGTTCATCTTCTGCATCTTCTATCCCCGAAGCTAGACCTATTAATTCCTGAATATCCTTGGGCAACACAAAATCATTTTTCTCAGTCTTCACTTTTCCAACATGTACATGCCGCCTACTGCCATTATTTAATAAACTTTCCGACAGTTTATTTACAATGTGCAATTTCATCTCATCACTTAGTGATAATAATTTATCCAAATAATTATCTGACAAATTAATAGAAGTATCCATATTACTTTCTCCTTTCAATGACAAAGATAATATTGATTCCTACAATCATCAAGAAAAGGAAAGCTTATTTCAAATTGATTGATGCAATCCAAAACATCTTTTCATGAAACAGATATAAATAAGACTGAGCAAAAGAACAACGCATAACAGATACCAGTAGCCATCATCCAAACACATTTTCGTATGAGAACTCCGTTCATTGGGCTTGTCAATGATATTGCACTTATCTGCTATCTTAAAATAAGAAAGTTCTGCCAGAAATAGCAGAACCAAGACTATCAAATAATACATCTTAAGTAAGAAATTAAAACCTGCTCGTATTATTAGCATCCGTCATGCAGAGCGTAGCGAAGCATCTACTCTCTTTATGGACATGCAGCAAACATCGTATATAATAATTAAACATGAGTAACAAAAGACCTTATCGTTTTCATTATCCCCTCCTCTGCCCTTACCGGCATCTTGTCAATACCCAAAGCAGACTTAATTCTCGCATTGCCCACCACATAGTTTTCCGTCAATTTACGCAATCATTCCGTATTCAACGGTAAATGCAGTAAAGTCCCAAGCCGAGCACAACCTTCCATCATACGTTTATTCATTCTCCAGATATGCGGCTTACGCCCCAATGCTTCACATATCAGAGCTATCAGCTCATTCGTAGACAAAGCTTCATCATCCCCCATATGATAGATACCGCTCGCCACATCTTTCAGTAACAAACCTTCCACCACATAGCAAAGATTATCTATCGAAGTAAAAGTTCTCCTATTCTCAAAAGCGCCCAAAGGCCAGGGAATGCCTTTCCTTACCACATTATAAAGAAGATTCAGATTGCCTTTATTGCCGGGACCATGAATCATGCAAGGACGCAGGATATAGACTTTTTTGCCATCATGCGGATTAACTTTCAATTTCCCATTTTCAACCTTCAACTTGCCAAGGATATAATTCTCGGCAGCTATCTTACTTTCCCCATAAGGCCCTACCGGAGTAGGTACCACACCTTCAGTCAGCAAAGCCGTGGATTCCTGCAATAAGTATGTTCATGAAGTAAAATGAGACTTTAAATCTTTACTTATTTAGTAAGAAAATCAATTAGAAGATTTTGCAAACGACGAGGATCTTGCCGTCCAGACCAGACTACTTCCATCCTAACTTTTCAGATAACAATCCGTATACGTCCTTATTGGAAATCATCTGTCCTCTCTCGCGAGCTATTTGAGCATATTTTATAGCACCAACAAGTACTTCTTCAGGCAAGTAGTCTACATCTTCACTTATAGTAGAATATTCAAGTTCAGGCTCACCAACAACCTGTTTGTTCTCATCTTGTTCTTTATATGGTTCCATCTTACCTATAGCTTCCATTTTCTTACAAAGAAACTTGCCTATTTTGAGATATCCTAATAATCATTCAGCAATTTGTAAGCACTCAATTTAGGGCATCCCCCTTTGAAAGAGCACATAATTGTGCCCTAAACCGAGTTTTGTTAATTAATTAGTTTATAATTTAACATTGGCTTGTAGCCAAAGTGATTTTTTTAGACTCACCCTTTGCCATTTTAGGCTTTACTTTCTGACGTCTGTCACCAAAGAGCTGCTGATCGGCATATTCCAATTTCTCTTGAGTAGATTTTAACTGACGCTCAAGAGACTTACATAATTTGCTCTTTTCCGACAATTCTTTTTGCAAACCTGCCTGATTGGACTGGACTCTACTAGCGCAAAAAAAGACGCTCGAAATCATTGTAATCATACATAAACTTTGCTTTTGATTTAACCAAAGCAAAAATCGCTCGTTTATAAAGTTTATCCTATACGTCAGTTTTGGACGCTAACATGAAGCATCAAGCAGTGAATAAAAGCAGCCGGAACCGCCTCTTTCGAAGCAATCCCGGCTGCCGCCTAAAACAGTAACCGCTGTTACCTGTCATTATCTTTGCTGACGCACCGTCATGGGGGCGCCCAGTTCCTCCCTCTCTACTATTTCCAACCATCCGCTTTGCTCTAATTCAAATAAAGCGGGATAGACACGTAGCTTGTCGGCACCAGAGTGACGGATTATATCCTCTACGAGAACAGCCTCCGGGCAAGAAGATATATAATCCATGATGCGCCGGGTATCAATAATTTTATAGTTTACGTCCATATCTTTCTTTCATCAATGTTCAATTACAAACTATTTCTTAGAATTTCTTCCCAAACGTTATCCTCATGAACGTCATGAAAAGTATCTTGAAGTCAAATCCCCAAGAGCGGTGCTCCAGGTAAAACAAGTCATACCGCAAACGGCGGAGCATCTTCTCCAACGTATTGGTATAGCCATTGTAAAGGGTGGCATACGAAGTCACTCCCGGACGGATCTGATAGAGATAACGGTATCGGGGATCTTTTTCCATAATCCGGTCTATATAGAATTTCCGCTCGGGACGAGGACCGATAAAAGCCATGTCACCGCGAAACACGTTCCACAACTGGGGAAGTTCGTCCAAGTGATGGTCGCGCAGGAAACGTCCTATCTTGGTCAGTCGATGGTCGCCACCGGTGTTGTACAAGGCAGGACCATGCTTCTCGGCATCCGTTGTCATGCTGCGGAATTTATAGATATAGAAAGGACGCCCGAATCTGCCGATACGCTCTTGCTTGAAAATAGCCGGCCCTCCGTCCTCGCGCTTCACGGCAATATAGCAGAACAGAAATAGAGGTGAGAATACGATAAGGGCACAAAATGCAAGAAAGCAGTCCATGATACGCTTTACATTGCGTTCGAAGCCATTCATGCCATCGGGGATGAAATGGCTGTCTTTTTCAATAAGTTCCATTTTTTTAGGTAAATAGTAATTAGTATAGAATATGTACAATGAGAAAAGTAGAATGGTTTTATCTTAAAGATTTCTTATATATAAAAGTTCTCACACTATTGGGCGCTATCCTTACGGGAAACCTCAACAATACATTCAAACAGAAGCGCTTCCATGATATGAATCCCATCTTCAACATGCAATGCTGGAAACGTACTTCATTCCATGCATATTTCCACCCTCCACGACGTTTGAACATATCTGGTGAAACACGGAAGTAAAGCAGGCTTTCCTGCATATTATAGAACTTGGCTCCTGTCATCAGCATCCGTACCCATAAATAATAGTCTTCAAATAGCGGAAAATGTTGATATTCCCCCGCAGCAAGAACCGCACCTTTACGGAACATCACCACCGGATGATTCACCGGATTTCTGCGTTTGGCAAACTGCCGGATTTCTTCATGCGATTCCGGCAATTTTCTTATAGACTTTATTTGGGAGATGTCATCTTCAAATTCAACTACCCAAGCTCCCACTACATCAATTTCCGGATATTCTTCAAATATCCGAATCTGTTTTTCAAAACGTTCCGGCTTTGCGATGTCATCCGTATCCATACGAGCTATTAGAGTGCAGGAGCAATACTTCAGACCTTCATTAAGAGCTTTTCCTAAACCCTGATTTGTTGGTAAAGAGACAACTTTAAGCAAAGAATACTTTTGCTGATATACCAATATTATTTGTTCCAACTCATCAGTTAATGAACCATCTTTTACTAAAACCACCTCTTTGGGTAAGAGAGTTTGTGAAAAAACACTATCCAAACTTTGAGAAAGATAAATAGGGCTCTCTTTTTCGTAAACAGCTAAAAGTACAGAGAACGGAATACAAGTCAACATTATTTCATGTATATTGCCAAGTAATTTTCATAGAACTTTTCAGGAGAGTAACATTCCTGATATTTTCTATTCATTGCGGAAGCCATAGCATTGTTTCCAATCGCACGTTTAATAGCATCGGCTAAAGACTCAATATTGTCTAACTCAAAAAATGAGACTTCATCAGGGGAAAATAATTCCTTAAATACAGGAATATCAGAACAGACCGTAGGTCTTTTGTGGCAAGCAGCTTCCAATAATGTAAGCCCAAAACCTTCACTACGGCTGGGCATTAAAAAGACATCATAATACTCCAAATATCTAAAAGCATCTTTTTTATAGCCTGCAAAATATACTCTTGAATGAACTCTACATTCAACAACCAATGCTTGCAAAGCAGACATAGATTTCCCACTCCCTACAATCCACAATTTGACATTTTTCATTAAAGGTAAGGATTGTATGACCTGTTCAATTCCCTTTATTGGACTTAACATTGCATTAATTCCTAAACACAAATCACCTTCTTTAAACTTCAAAATTTCTTCTTGTTCACATGACGTCAATTTATCATCAATATTAATTGTCCGAGTATTATAAACTACTTCTAACTTTTTTGTAGGTAATACTCTTTCATAATATTCTAACGCAATCTTTGTCAATACAACAACCTTATCATGTTTGCCAAGTATCTTCATCCAGAACTTTCCTGCCATAAAAGCAATCAGCTTGTTATATTGAGAAGCCAAATCCTCAAACACAAAGTTATGCATGGTAGATACACAAATAGCTGTGCAGAACAAAGGTTTATGTAGAAAGACATAGAGGTCTGGTCGTATACCATGACTATGGACTACATCAAAATCATTAAAATTTATAATATTTCGAATCGAAATTTTTTTCACTGGACAACTAATATCTATAGCGTCTGATTCATCAAAATAGTAAACCATACATTGATGACCATTAACAGTCATTACGGTTACTAAATCTCTTACTACTATTATCGGTCCCCTATTAATCAATGAAGGTACCAAATATGCGATTTTCATAGATAACTAGTAAACTTAACAATACAAGACAAATAGCAAAAATAGATTGGAAAGGAATTATTTACACAAGTCCTCAAACAACTGCTCCCATTGTTTTATCACATTTTCTTTAGAAAATAATTCTACGCTCTTCTTTGCTCCGAGTGATAATCTTTGCTGTAATAATTCATCCCTGATAAACTTCTTAATTGCTTTTGAGAAAGACTCAATATCTCCATCTTGAATGAGCAAACCATTCTGACCATTTTGAATGATATCAGATGGTCCACAAGGACAGCCAAAGGCAATGGAAGGAACACCATAAGACATCGCCTCTATTAAAACCATTCCAAAGCCTTCAAACCGAGAAGAGAAAAGTAAACCTTTACTTTGTTGATATATCAAGTCTATGCGATTTGTAGCTGGATATATTTGAATAACGTCAGACAAATGACATTGCTTTATTTGATTTTCCAACTCTTGTTTCAAATTACCATTTCCATATATACAAACTTTCCATCCATCTAATTCTTTTTTGATTAAAGAGCACGCTGCAATAAGCCTGTCAAAACCTTTTTGATAAGTAAGTCTCCCTACTGCTATTAAAACATTTTCCTTTTGAATAGATAAATTATTTAAAGTATCGGGTAGTATCACAAAATTAGGAATTACAATTATATTATCCATATTTCCCCAGTGTTCTTTATCTTCATGAGTTAAGACAACAAACTTATCATACTTTATTACTTTTCTCTCTTCTTGCTTCGACCTATAAAGGTCAATCATGCGCCATAACAGATTCCTCTCATACATCATTCTATACCTTTTGGCAAAATGTATCTCAAGAATCTTTTTACTTCCATCCTTTATCTTATACAAAAACAAAAATTCATTGCCCATCGTCGAAATACAAATGTCCGGTTTCACCTCCATAAGTACTTTGGTCAATTCAATTCTATGTTTTCTCCTTTTAAAAGGATAACTTATCAGTTTTACCCAAAAGTTTTTATTTCCTGAATAGTTAATACCAATATCACGATGAGTTACTGACGAAAGGAGGGAAAAAAAGACCGGACGTCCTCTTTGTTCCGCCGTAATGATTATTACTTCATGCCCCATTTGCGACAAAACATTCGCTTTCTCTGTTATGATTCGTTCCATTCCTGCAGAATTGAACAAAGAATGGATACAATACAGAATTCTCATTCCTAAAACTTATTTTTTTTTATCGATACATTATTATCTAATAAATACCCTACAAACATAGGAATCAGAACATGGGGTGAAAAAACACCAAATCCAAAGTAAGGCTGAGTCAATCCCCAAATAATTAGGTATACAAGAATAATTTTGGAAAATGATTTCGAATAGTAAAAAACAACAGTCAATAATACAATGAAAGATATCGTTACAAATATTCCATAATCAGCTGTAGTTTGCAACAAAAAGTTGTGCGCTATAGCTCCATCTGGATATAATTTTGAATAATATGTAACCCCTTCTCCATATCCCCAAAAAGGTCTCTCTTGTATAAAGCCTATAAAACCATCTATTATATCTTCTCTCCCCACATCACTATCTATCTCACGCATTGAAAATTCAGGATTCGTCAATACCCAATAAACGGCAGCTGAAAGTATTATTGTTATTGCAAAAAAAAGAACCTTTGTTTTTCTTTTTATGGATTCACTATAATAAATCAAAGCACAAGTAATCACAATACAAGAAACAATCGTAGTTCTACTAGCCGATAAAATCATGCAAAACAACAGAATGCCTAGCAATACAAACTTCAACAAAAAGGACATTCTTTTTACATATAATAACAAATACAATATTCCCAATAGAATTCCATAAAAATTACGATGCAAAGCAAAACCACTAAAAGTTGTATACCCACCACCATGATTTAGAAAAAAGGAATATCTGAATGAAGGTATTATACACAATACTAAAGGAGCAAAACTCCATATCAATAAAATATAAAAAATAAAATTCAAATGCTTAGCCCCAAACTTATATTGCTTTATGATGTCGAACATTATAAAAAACGAGATGGGTACTCCCAGAAATGCTACTGCACCTGATTTAAAACCATTTATTGCTATAGAAAATAAAAAAAAGAAATATACAATTATAATACACCCTGCCACAAGTTTGTTATAAATACAGCGTTGATTTATTAAAATCAAAAAGCCACATACCATCAGAACTCCCAAAGAAGTAAGTAACCAGATTCTTCCCAATGTCTCTGGAGAAACAAAGACATATAAAGGCGAAGCCGACCACATAGGCAGCAACGTTATAAAGAAGTCGAAATATAACAAAAAAAGAAAAAGAAAGCGAACTATAGGCTTCTGTCTGCTATAATCAATAGGAATAAACTTCATTTACGAAAAGGTAATGAGATAGATTCATAGGACTCTTTCAAAATATCTATATTTCGCTTTTGTTCTATTTCTGTATCTGTCAGATACGTATAAATATAATGCGAACGAATCTCTTGCGGCACTTTGGCAAACACCACCTCTGAAAAATCACAGTGCTCTATATTATAGATACTTTTCCCAAACAACGAGGCAAGAGCATCAAACCTTCTTTTCCGATGTGATAAAGCTACATAGTCATCCGTAGTCACAAAAGCAAAAGACTTATCAGCTAAAGTCACCCATGATATAGTATTACATAACTGCATGACTACTTTATCCGCATACACAATCAAATCTTTGGTACGATATTTGATGATACGTCTATTGCCAAATTCTCCGTTTGAATAATCTGATTTGGGATGAGCGGCAATCACAACTGGCATTTCATATTGATGTTCCAAATATGTGAAAAAATCATCCAATATTTTTTGATATTTACTAACTGAAAAAGTTCTTTTACTCTTATATATAAAAAAATCATCAGGATGAGTACCAAAGAAAGTATCAATAAATAGTATATATTTACCTTCTACCACAGGCTTGGAGTGCGTAAAAACAAACTCCTCATAATCCGGATGATTTATCTTATGTGTTCTACTCGCTACGGACGAAGAAGAATAGTAAAACTGACATGATGATATATGATGGATAAGTGCATAGAATTTATAAAAAAGAAGCCCTAATTTTGTAAGTACAATATTCTTAAAACGACTTGAAAGAAGTTTTGATATTTTTTGTCTATACGTCATTGCTAAACTAGTATTTGCATACATGTCTATTCGAACCGTACAACAATGATAATCCGATAACAATCTAAATATTCGCCTATTACCCCAGTAAGCATCAAAATCCAATATAAAAATAGTATTGAAAGCATCTACTTTTTTCAAATTGCCTTCTAATTCGGATAAAGAAAATATCCGTTCTTGGTAGGGTGCAGAAAATTCATCATTATATTTAACACCCGGATGTACCAACTGAGAAATATCCCAAAATTGCACTTTATATCCAACACTCAAATATTCATCCACACAATTATTACGTTTAATCTGTGGTGTCAAAGGAGCTTGACTCAATATTATTAAATCTTTCATTATAAGAAAAAAGAAGAAGTTTAAGAATATTATTTAAAGATGGATTTCATATCGAATAATTGTTAGCGTCCAATTTTGACGTGTAACTATTTAGAAAGCCGCTTTATGCGGTTTTC
>ERZ827181.1912-NODE-1912-length-20218-cov-6.611963_pt1 | contig 20218 bp, 9 predicted proteins | sample MGYA00519778_ERZ827181 | MGnify/ENA primary metagenome ERZ827181 (study PRJEB31778, sample SAMEA3449273) | human gut metagenome | biome: human gut; feature: human-associated habitat; material: faeces | place: United Kingdom | collected 2010/2012 ...
CATTTTAACGGCAGCCTGTACTAGACGCAAGTGCGGCGCCGGGAGCGGCATGCCGCTCCCCTACAATGGCGTGTGCGGTCGACGAGAGTGCACGGAAATTTGCCGTTGCGCCACGAGACGTCGAGGACGCCGTCCCCTACAACGCACGGCCGGCAGCCTTGGCAAGTTCTCCGCTTTCCGCTTGCCCCGTGCCTTTCTATCCTGTCAGATACAAAAATCGGACCGGCTCATTTGGGTGAGCCGGTCCGGTTTTTAAGATCACGGCGCTTCTTCATCGCCGCCGGTGGACTCGGTCGGGGCGTCCGTGGGCGGTTCCGTCGGCTCCGGCTCCGTGGGCTTTTCCGTCGGGCTTTCCGTCGGGCTTTCCGTCGGCTCCGTCGGCGCCTCCGTGGGGGGCTCCGTCTCCTCGACGAGCTTGGCGACCAGACGGTTGCGCCAGTCATAGCTCGAGTGGTTGACCTTCTCCGTGGACAGCAGCTTGCCGTTCTTGTCGTACTTCATGCGGTAGGTATCGACCTCATAGCCGTCGTAGCCGACCTGGATGCGCTCGCCGTCCTTATAGTCCTTGTACTTGTCGTAGTTCTTCATGCCCTTGGAGATCTCGACCTCCTCGGTCTTGCTCTTGTGGGTCATCGTGGCCTTGTAGTCCAGCTCCACGGTGTAATCCTTCGTCTCCGTGCCCATGAAGCGCACGCGGACATAGCCGCCGGAGGCCTCCGCCAGAATGCGGATGGGGTAGGTCGTGTTGTTGCGGAACTTATAGTCGAGGCTGCCCCAGTAGATCGTGGCGTCCATGCCCCAGGGAATATAGTCCGGCACATACTGGTGCTCCTGCCGCGCGATGACCTCGAGGTCAGATTTCAGCGTGCAGTAGTACAGCACGGACGCGACCTGGCAGACGCCGCCGCCGAGCTGCTGGACGGTCTCGCCGCCGACATACACGCCGCCCTCCTTGTAGCCCTTGGCCGCCGTGCGCTCGCCGACGACACCGTTGAACGAGAACGTCTCGCCGGGCTTGAGCACATAGCCGTTGATGGCCAGGCAGGCCAGACGCAGGTTCTCACTTCGGCCGATGAGACCGGCGTTGTACGGGCTGTCGTAGCTGGCAAGCTCATCGTGGAACAGCTTCTCCTGCAGGGATTCCTTCGTGTACTGCGGCTCGATGACGTCGAGCGTCAGCGTGACCTCGCCGCCGGGGCCTGCCTTCTCCAGCTCGTCCATGGCCTTTTTGATGTCGAAGCCGTAGCCGTCCGAGCCGTCGGTCACTTCATAGGTGTCCTCGTTGCACACGGCGTTCACCGGCGCAACATAATACTTGTGGTACAGGGCGTCGAGGTCAAAGGCCTCCGGCAGGTCCTCCTCCACCACATACTGCATCTCGAAATTCGCGTCGGCATAGGCGGTGAGCACGGCCTTGTACAGCTCGTCCGTGTTGATCTCGCGGCCCGCGCTGCCGAGCTTGACCGTCAGGGTCTTGAGCTCGCGCTCCTCGCCCTCGTCGTCCGTCACGGTCGTCGTGCCCTCGGTGACGGAGGGCTCCGTCTTTTCGCTCACGGCGTCCTTGGCATATTCGTCCAGCATCGTGCGGACGTAGCTTTCATCGAGCGTGAGGAAATCGGCGACGTTCAGATCGGTGCGCTCCGTCAGCGCGTTCTTCTTCACGCGGGAGAACAGGCCGCCGCCGCGGCCGTAGGCATAGGCAGCCTCCACGGCCTTGTCGAGGTCGAGGCGAACCGCCGTGTCCGACGGCGTCAGGCACAGCTTTGTCAGCAGCGTCATCGGCTTGCCGTCCTCGTCGAGCGGGGTGTTCGGGTCCTCGGTCGGCTCCTCCGTCGGGGCCTCGGTCGGCGCTTCCGTCACCGGCTCCGTCTCCGAAGGCGCGGTCTCGGTCGGCTCCGTCGCCTCGGTCTGCGCGGAGGCATCGAGAGGCTTGCCGAAAATGTCGACGAGCGGGATCTGCGCCGGGTCATATGTCGAGGTGAACGTGTCATAGGGGCGCGTGTAGAGCGCGACGTTCATATTTTCCTTCCCATAGACGCTCACGCCCTTTTCGAGCGCGGCGCGCGCCTCCTCCTTCGTCATGCCGCTGAGATCGACGCCCGCGACATAGAGGTTGTTGACGATCCTGCCGTCGTCGCGCAGGAACATATAGCCCACGCCGCAGCCGACGAGCACGACGGCTGCAGCCAGCAGCGCGACGATCAGGCCGAGGCGGGACTGCTTTTTCTGCTTTTTCTTTTTCGGCGCACGCTGCGGCTCGGCATAGGACTGAGCTTGCGTCGGGCGTTTGCCTTTTTCAAATTTACCCATTTGAATCTCCTTCTCCGGTGGTTCTACGGCAGAATGCCGCCTATTCTCCAGACGGCATCCGCCGCCGTTTGTTCCTATCCTATTATACCGGCAAGCCGCCAAAATGCAACAACGTTTTGCCAACAAAAGCGTTACAATTGTGAACTTTATGTAAACCGCCTGAGCAGGATCATGGCGGCTGCCCCCCGAAGTGCCGCTGCGAGGCCGCGGAAAGTGGTATACTAAACGGACACTGACTTTCGGCCAGGCAGGTCTTTGAGAGTCTAAGCAGCCCCACAGAAACACTTCTGTGGGGCTGCTTTTGCACGTTGTTTTTTTGTCAAGCCCTGGGGCTTGCGCCGTGCTCACCGCGGGGCAATACGCCCCCGGTAAGCACGCCGTTTCGGATAGAAATCAGTGAATGCTCTGGCAGTATCTGGCGACCACTGCCGCAAGCTGGGCACGGGTGGCCGTAGCCATGGGCTCCAGCTTGCCCGTTTCTGTGCCGAGAATGAGGCCGTTGGCAACAGCCCACTGCATGGATTCCACAGCATAGGAGGAGACACGATCTCTGTCAGAGAAGCTGCTTAGGTCTTCGGACACCTTTTCATAGGCGCCGGTCACCTTGGCATACCGAGCGAGGAAGGAAACCAACTGCTCGCGCGTCACGCAGTCGTCAGGCGCAAAGGTATCCGCGCTGACACCGGTGGTGATGCCGTTCTGGTAAGCCCAACGCAGGGCGCTGCCGTACCAGCTCTCCAGATTCACGTCGGTGAAGGGCAGGGCCTTGGAATCATCCACAGCAGGTTCTCCCGCAATGCGATAGAGCAGCGTCACCACCTGGGCACGGGTCGCGGTCTCATCGGGGCGGAAGGTGCCGTCGCCGTAGCCCTGCATAATGCCCTTAGACAACACATAGTCCACGGGCTCATGATACCAAGCCGTTGTGCTGAGATCCCGGAATTCCTTCGACGGGCACGGATCATCCTGGTTGCTGCTTGCCGTCAGATGCTCCACCTCATCGATCCGCTGTTCATTGCGCTCTGTCTTTTGGACCGTGAACCGAGGATCGGCGTCCTTGCCGGCATTCGTCTTGGTGAACGTCAGCTCTGCAATTTGTTCTCCGGCAGGCATGCTGTCCACGGAAACATAACCAAGCGTTACCTTTCCGGCTTCAGCCTTGTAGGAGAAATACTGCGCGTTTCCAATGACATTCTTCAGCTCCCAGCCGGCAGCATCGTAGCTGACGCTCATAAGACCGTTCGTGGTGGGGGCCGTTCCTCCCGACACCAGCTTCAGGGTGACCGTGTTCTGATCCTCCGAGGTGATGATCTCCGAGGATGCAGGCTGTTCGCTTGCGATGTCAGCCGCCGGTTTCGCCGATGCGGTTTTTTCTGCTGCTGTATTGAGCGCACCATAAGACGCGGCCGTTTCTTCAACCGCAGCAGATTTGAGCATGTCTGTCAAATCCTGAGACTGTACCGTGTGGGAGCCAAGCGGCAGATTGCTTACGATCTGCTCCAGCTCCGTCTGGTTGGCCTCATGATTGTCGATCTTCAGGATCGTTGCCGGATATACATTCTCGCCGAAGCTGGCCAGCTTTTCGCCGGTCCAGAAGTTCTTGGCGGAATCGTATGTCAGACGGTAGAGCTCATTGGCCTTGCCGGTAAAGTAGGACAAATACAATGCCAGCTGTCCGTTGACCGTCGTGGGAACCATAGAGCACAGCGGCGTGCCGTTATCGTCGCCCATGAAGTACATTTTAAATGCACTGGTCAGGTTAGACTTTGCAATCTCATATTTGCCTGTCGTGCTGCTGTAGTCGATCCCGTCATAAATCTGGAAGGTCCACACGTTGCCGCGGTTATCCAGCAGCAGCAGCACCTCCGCATCCGTTTCCGCAGTGCCGTCCTGATCCAGATCGAGCTTTGTCTTGCCGAGCGAGGTCATCGCCGTAAACTTATCGGCTCCGTTTCCGTAAAGGAAGAAATCCATGAACAGCATGAAGCCGTCCGTACGAATGCTGCCCAGTTCCGCAGGCTTGTTGAGCATAAAGTTATAGATACTGTAGCAGGCCGGAATGTCGCCCTTGGTAAACAGCTCGCTGTATTCCAGATCAAACAGCGGCACATTAAAGTTACCGCCCGCAACGGCATCATAGTCCGCCAGAACCTTGCCGCTCTCCATGTCGACCTGATGGAGCTTCCGTTCATTTCCGTCAACCACAATGACATTGTTGCGATCCGTGTCATATGCGGTAGAGGTAATGCCATCGACCTCCATCACAGCCCCCGGCGTCCATGTAGTATCATTTTCCATATCCCACGTATAGAACTGGGAGGTGGAGGAGCCATCCATCAGCGCGCCGGTCAGCGTAACCTTCAAAACCTCAACGGTTACCGTGCAGGTTGCGCTCTTGGTGGGATCCTTTACAGAGGTTGCCGTGATCGTGGCAGTGCCATCTCCAATGCCGGTAACCGTACCGTCTTCGTCCACGGTAGCCACATTCGTATTGTCGCTGGTCCAGGTCACCGTATCGGGATGGATGCCGAAAGGCGTAACTTCCGCTTCCAGCGTCGCCGTGCCGCCCTTGAAAAGCTTCAGCGTGCTGCGATTCAAGGAAACCGCAACAGGATCATTCAGCTCAGACTTGTTCAGATTGATCTTGTAGGTTCTGCAGTTGTTTGCGTAGTCATATACCTGCAGCAGCAGATGTGCTGCATTTGCTGTTCCGTTTGCATCCAACGACATGGTAACAGCCTCGCCGCGGCTTGCTCCCTTCGGAGAACCGCCCGTCCTCGCAAGGATTTTCCCGGTCGAGTAATCGTACAGCACCGCTGCTGCAACATATCTGTTGTCGGAGGCCGTAACGGTCATGACCCGTCCGTCGTTGATCAGGTCCTCGGAAAGCGTAATGTCGGTCAGCGTAGGAGCAGTCTTGTCAACAAACATCGTATAGGTCTGACTTGCTCCCTCACCAAGCGCATCCCAATCCGTCGAAAGCGTCGAGCCGCTGTAATCCACATAATACTCCGGCGCCATGGTAAGCTTCACAGTCAGCTTTTCGCCTTCCGCGGCATCCGGTGCACAATCCACGGACAAGCCGCTCTGCACCTGCATCCACGTCTTCTGGTTCGAGAAATAGTAGGCGCCAATGATCGGAGCCTGAGTCTCCTTGTTGAGATATACCGTACCGTCCTCGCCGGTCACAGTGATCCGGCCATTGGCCGCATTTCGGATCAGGCAGAAATAAATATCAGAGATCTTTGCGGTATCCGGGTTGATGGAGTAACGGTCTGCATCGTAGAATCCGTCGTCTACATACAGATTTCCGCCAAGGGAATAGGAGTCATCCACGCCTTTGTATTTTATGGTCAGCGACTGGAGCTGCGCTGCCTGCTGAATTGCAGCGAGCATGTAGGGAGGACGGGTCTCCATGCCGTAGTGATACTGAATAAAGCTGCCGACATCAAACATGGAGGCATCGGTCCAATTTCCGTAGTAGCCCAGCACCGGGATAGAATGGCTGGTCCCTTCGACACCCTCTTTACTGCTTACCTCGTTGGCAAATACATAACCCTCGACATAAGCGCCTGCACCGCCGTTCTTTTCGTCGTAGCTGTCCAGGCCAAGGACCTTTGCACGAATCGTGACGTGAATCTTTCCGTTTGCAGGCACCGTCACGGCAGCGCTGCTCAGGCGGGAGAAGAACAGGTAAGCATCATAGGTATCGATGTCTCCGTCCTTATCCAGATCCGCACGGCTCTTGCCGCTGATCTCGGTCCGCACGCCGGTCACATAGTCCAGCAGCGCCTGACCGTCATCCGCGGTTACCTTGCCGCTTCCGTCAAAATCGCAGCCGTCCAGATCCGCAGGCATTTCCGACTTCAGCGTTTTCCCATCCACGTCCCAGACAACGTCCGCGGCTAATGCGGCAGTCTTTTTGTCCGAGAAATTCATGACTTGCCCGTTCCCGTTATTGAGCTCGCCCTGAAGTGCCGCCTGCGTAAAGAAATCAGCGCTTAAGGTAAACGTGCTGTCCGTATTCTCCAGATTGTACAGCGTAAAGCCAAAGGAATATTCACCGGTGCGCTGGGGATCGTCTCCCAGCTCGGCTTTGATCTTTCCGTCTGCATACGAATCTGTTGCATCCTGATCCATCATCAAATAGCTTCCGCTATTTACAGCCGCGCCGATATTTGCAAGGCCTGCACCCTGCTGCAGAACAGAGTAGTAACCCTCCAGTGTCTTCCCCTGCTCATCAACACCCTGCTTCTCAACGATCGGCTGAGCAGTTGACATCAGCAGGCTTTGGGCCAGCGTACGCACAGCCAGTCCCGTCTTTTCGGCCAGATCGTTCTGCTTAATGTACTCAGCGACCAGCGCCGCCATTCCGGCTACCTGCGGAGAAGCCATAGAGGTACCGGACATATTCTGATACTCTCCGCCGTCCTTCAGGGAGTAGATCCGGCCGCCGGGCGCCGTGATCTCCGGCTTCATCGTCAGGGCGCCGGGAATGCCCCAGCTGGAGAAGCTGCTCATCGTGTAGTAGTCTTCTCCCAGATCCCAAGACTCCCGCTCGGAGCTCACAAACATCTCGCCGCTATAATACAGAACACTGCCATCCTGGCTCGTCACCTTCGTGGAGCTTTCACGCAGGAACGCGCCATCCGTCTGAGAAATAGAGACGCAGGGCTCCGTTTTTTTATAATCGGTCAGATCCATATAATTGGAGCCCGGCTGATTATTGACGATAATGGTCGCAATTGCGCCATTGGCAACCGCGGCTTCTGCCTTCTCGTAAAATGAGGTATCGCCTCGATTGCAAATTGCAATTTTTCCTGCCAGAACATCCTTGACTGCTGCGAACTCTTCCGCGGTACCGATCTTGTCCAGATAAATATACTCATGGCTTCCGCCGATGGTATAGATCGGTTTGTTCTGATAGCTTTTTTCCGTGTAGGTCATGTTATGACCTTTCACCTTCAGATAATTGTCTGTAACGCCCGCGTTATCGACGGAGGCTACACACAGCGAGTTAACATAGGAGCCGGGGCTGCCGTTTGTAGCCCAGTTCACACTGCCCGCATAGGGAAGGCCAAACGCAGTTTGGTCAAACCAGCTGCCGGAATTACCTGCAGAAATTGTGACAACCATGCCGCTGCCGACGATTTCATCAAGAATATGACGGTATTTCTCTTCCGTATACTCGGAGTAGCCCGGGAAGCTTCCGCCCAAGGAGAGGTTCGCTGCGTCCGCGCCCAGCACCATGGCGTCTTCAATCGCGACCATGTAGTCTGAATCATAGGCGCCGCCGCCCTTGCCGAAGACCTTCATCGTCAGGATCTGCGCATCGGGCGCCACGCCCTGCGTCATGACAGAGTCCAACGCTGCGACATAGTTTCCGGCTTCGTCCTTCACAAAACGGTTTCCCGCCGCGATACCGGTCACGTGCGAGCCATGATCGCCCTGCGTATCATTATCATGCGTGATATCCGTGTCCGCATCCACATAGTTAAAGCCAAACGGGATCTTCTCGTTGACATAAAAATCTGCTGCGGTCAGTCCGGCCTTGCGAGTATATGCATTTAGCTGATTCAGCACCTCATCGGTCAAGTCAGCCTCCGTCATGATCGTCGCATTACTCCCCTGCAAGGCATATTTCAGCGCATCCGGATCCAGAGAGGGATGATCCACATCGGCGCCCGTGTCGATAATTGCGATCCGGCTTCCTGCGCCGGTATAGCCTGCCGCCCACGCAGCGCTGGAGCCGATCATCTTATCGGAGGTGGCCATATTGGGATCCGCCGTCTCCTCCTGCTTCACCACGCAGGGCTCATACCGGTTCTCAAGAATGACCTCCTGCACACCGGCAACTTCCTTGATTTTCTCGATCTGCCCATATTGGACATTTGCAGAAATGATATTGGCTGCCAATGTCATATTCCAAACAACATCCAGTGTTGCACCATTCAGTGCCTGCTTGGAGATGGCGGCAGCCATGCTGTCCTGCTGCTTCTCCAGCTTCCGCCGATATTGCATGGCGCTGCGATCAGCAGCTGCAATCTCATCAGAGGTAAAGCCCTTTTCCAGGGTAGAGGCGTCCTTTAGAATAATGGAGACACGAACCATATCGGTGTCTTCGTGTTCTACCGTCTTTTCCACTACGCCGGTATTCGCCTGAATGGGGGACTCTACCTGAACAGAGCTGCTGTCTATTTCCTCCCAAGTCAGCCCATTGCTGCCTGATTTCGAGACGCCTGTTTCCTCAATTGCCAGAGATGGCGCAGCCAAACTAACAGCTAACACCACGGCCAGCAATGCAGCCACAATGCGTTTTCTTAAGTGTGTGCTCTTCATAAACCTGCCTTCTTTCTTTATTTTGGTATGTCCACAAGCCGGGCATGCGGCCGCTTCTACACCAATGGCGTTCTATATATATTATCACAAACATCCGGTATATGCAATTAAAAATACACATACAGAGATGCCGTGCAGTTCTAAATATCGGCCGGAAACATGTCTGATTTTTTCCATTATTTACAAATTCTGGAAATATTCAATCGTTACTGCAGAAACGCCGGCATCGGCCGGCAAAGGCTTGCCGTCATGATAAAAATCCGAAAAGCTGCCGTTCCAGCGCCTCATATCATAAGAGCTTTTTGCTTCTCCCGGTGATGTTATTTGCCCTTGCCACGCCGGACAGACTGTTTTGTTCCATGCTTCGTGATCAGTCCGCGGCATTCGATGCGCCTTTTTTATCCGATTTTGTTTGTTCCGACAAGAGAATACGGTCATTGTCCAGGGCCTTGCCAGCACCGCTTTTGAACTTAGCCAGCAGGTCCTCCACGGTCATGCCCGCCCGTTCCGCTCCGGCAACATCCAGAATGATATGGCCTCTGTCCATCATCAATGTGCGGTTGCCAAGCTCCAGGGCCTGGTGCATATTGTGGGTGACCATGAGGGTGGTGATACGGTTCTCCGAGACGGTCTGACGGGTGATTTCCAGCACCTTTTCTGCCGTGGCGGGGTCCAGAGCAGCGGTATGCTCATCCAGCAGCAGGAGCTTCGGCGGCTTGAAGGTGGCCATCACCAGCGTCAGCGCCTGACGCTGGCCGCCGGAAAGCAGCCCCACGGGCTGCTTCATCCGGTCCTCCAGGCCCATGTCCAGCTGAGCCAGCTTTTCCCGGAAGGCGGCTTTTTCCGCCCGGGTCACATGGCTGAGCCAGCCGCCGGAGGCCGCCGCCAAAGAGAGGTTTTCCTCAATGGTCATGTGGGGTGCGCTGCCGCGCATAGGATCCTGGAACAGACGGCCGATTTGGCGGGAGCGCTGATATTCCGGCAGGAAGGTGATATTTCTTCCGTCCAGATAAATGCTGCCGCTGTCGGGGAAAAAGCTGCCGCTGATGGCGTTAAGGAGGGTGGATTTGCCTGCGCCGTTGGAGCCGATGATGGTGACGAAATCTCCTGGGAGCAGGTGCAGGCTCAGGCCCTGCAGGGCGGCCTTTTCATGGATGGTGCCGGGGTTGAAGGTCTTGGATATTTTTTCAATCTTCAGCATGAAGGCGGGCCTCCTTTCGCGCAGCCATGCGGCGGCGCAGCATGGGCAGCTGCTTTTTGAAATAGGGGGCGGCGATGGCCAGCACCACGATCACCGAGGACACCAGCTTCAGCATGAAGGCGGGCATATCCAGCCGCAGGGCGATGGTATACACCATGCGGAAGGCAAAGGCGCCCACCACCATGCCGATGGCCCGCTTGAGAATGCTGCCCTTGCCCAGCAGCACCTGACCCATGAGCAGGGAGGCCAGGGCGATGGTCACCATGCCGGTACCGATGTCGATGCTGACGGATTTTTGACTTTGGGCCAGCAGGCAGCCGGACAGACCCGTGAAGGCATTGGCCACGCACAGGCCTACGATGGTGGTAAAGGTGGGATTGATAGAGGAGGAGCGGACCATGTCAGGATTGTCGCCGGTGGCGCGGATGGCCAGACCCAAGCGGGTGCGCAGAAACAGGGCCAAAAAAACGACCACGGCAATCACGGCGATGACCGCCACAAGCAGCTTATACTGCTCAGCCAGAAAGGTGTCCTGCAGCAGAGCCCGGGCCTTGGTGAACACGGTCTCGGTTTTGTTCATGTTCAGCAGGGAGGAGCCGCCCATGACGGCGATATTGATGGAGTAGAGCCCGGTGTTGACGATGATGCCCGCAAGGAGGCTGTCAATGCCCATTTTCGTTTGCAGCAGGGCGGTGATGAAGCCGGAGAGGACTCCGGCGCCCATGGCGGCCAGGAGGGCCAGATAGGGATGCCCGGCAATGGCTGCCATAGCACCCACAGCGGCGCCCAGAGTGAAGCAGCCGTCGGTGGAAAGGTCGCATACATTGAGCATGGAGTAGCTCAAAAACAGTGCCAGCACGGTCAGCGAGCAGATGAGGCCCAGCTCCAGGGCGGTTTGGACCAGAGAAAAAATGTTCATGAGAGACTTCTCCTTTCATGCGCAATGGGTTTGTTTCCCGAGTGGGCGGTGCGAGGGTCATCAGCGGAGGCCCGCTGATGGATGCTTGATTTCTTATTCATTCAAATCGTCGAAGCTCTCGGCGGTGACGATGGACTGGACCTTGGTGCACAGAGGGGCGAAGGCCTCGGCCAGCTCGTCATAGTTCAGGCCCAGCTCCCTGCAGATGTCGGTGTTGATGGTGGCGGTGCCATTGTCAAAGGTCAGCACGGGGGTGGCGGAGGGCTTGCTGCCGTCCAGAAGAATGCCGGAGACCATGTTGGCGGTTTCCACGCCCAGGTTGGCATAGTCTACGCCGTAGCCCAGGAACGCACCGTTCAGGGCGAAGGAGTCAGCGCCGGTGTAGTGGGGGATGCCGGCCTTGGCCAGAGCCTCGTAAATGGCCAGCTCTGCGGTCATCACGGTGTTGTCGGTGGGGGTGAACACGGCGTCGGCCTTGTCGGCCACGATGCTGCTGACGGCCAGGCTGATCTCGTCGGTGGTGGTGCCGTTATACTCCTTGTAGGACACGCCCCTCTTGTCCAGGTACGCCTTGGCATTCTTGATGGGAGCGGCAGAGGAGTCCTGCCCCAGGTCATACAGCAGGGCGATGCTCTTGGCGTCAGGGTCGGCGGCGAAAATCAGGTCCAGGATGGCATCGGTGTCCAGATAGTCGGAGGTACCGGTGATGTTGGCGCCGGGGGCCTCCAGGCTCTCCACCAGACCCGCACCCACAGGGTCGGACACGGCGGCAAAGACCACGGGAATGTCAGTGCCCTCGGTGGCGGCCTGCATGGCCACGGCCACGGGAGTGGCTACGCCGATCATCAGGTCCACCTTGTCGGCCATGAAGTTGGCGATGATCTGATTCAGCACGGCGGAATCGGTGTTGCAGTTATCATAGCTGATCTCGAAGGTGACGCCCTTCTCTTGGCCGATGGCCTTGAGCCGGGACTCGATGTTGTCCACGATCTGGTTCAGGGATGCATCGTCCGCATAGCTGCAGATGCCGACCTGATAGGATGCGGCACCGGAGGAGCCGATGGAATTGTCATCGCTTTTTTTGCCGCAGGCGAAGAGAGACAGGGCCAGCAGGGCGGCCAGGGCCAGAGTCAGCACACGGCTCAGAATGTTCTTTTTCATTTTTGTTTTCCTCCAAAATTTTATATGGGTATTTTGGGCGGCGGATGGAGGGACCGGTGCCGGCGGCCTGGATTTTAAAAACAAAAAAGGCTTCTGCCCCACATGGGACAAAAGCCTTTGCTTCTGCGATACCACCCAAATTGACATCTTGCGATGTCCACTCGCTTTTACGCACCATCATGCGTACCCCACGGATAACGGGAGGGTTCCCGTCGGACCCTACTTGGGAAAATTTCCCGTTCAAGCCGCCCTCGGAAGGCCATTCACACCGCTGCGCACCGCTCCGATCTCACCACCCGAAGCTCTCTTGGGATGCCCTGTGCTGTGCTACTCTTCTTCCTCACAGGTTTGTCGTTTGAAATTAAGTGCATTATAATCATATTTTTTGCCTTTGTCAAGAGGGGAAGGCGAAGAATTTTTTGAGAAAATCTTCGGGGCGGCAAGCGAGAAAACGTCATGTACAATGCAGCAATATGGTGAGTATATCTGCAAAAACAATGTATACAGCATCCTGCATCGACGCGGCTGCATCAGCATTGAGGAGTCCCGGAGGTGCAGGGCGCTCACGCGGTCCGGGAAGGATGCCTGCAACGACATATGGCAGGCGGATCTCAAGGGCGGGTTCCGGAGGGAGGACGGCAATTCCTGCTGTCCACTCACCATTCCGGACGATCGAGGCACGTTATGATTCATCGAGCTATCGCAAGGCTGTGAATTGTGTCCCATGTCCGTACACCGCTGTATCCCGTGTTGCTCTTGCCGCTGCAAAGCGTGCAGCGTCTACTCTCCCTGATAGGTCTTTACGAACCTTTCCGCGGCCTGCAGGGGATCCTCCTTCGCGGTCAGCTGGAGCGTGATGGCAGGCTCTTCGCTCTTCGGCTCGACGAACATGCGCTTCTGGTACTGCCCGGCCACGCGGGAGACGACGGCAAAGTCGAACTGCGCCAGCCGGAAGCGGAGCGTGCGGCCCTTCTGGGCGATGTCGCGGATGCCGGCGGCGCTGGCGCGGGCGCGCAGCAGCGCAATGGCGATGAGGTTCATGACGCCCCTGGGCGGGTCGCCGTAGCGGTCGACGATCTCGTCGAGCAGCTCGTCGGCATCGCTCTGCGAGCGGATGCCCGCCATGCGGCGGTAGAGGTCCATGCGCTGCTCGCCCGAGGTCACATAGGCCTTGTCGATGTTCGCCGTGACGTCGAGGTCGGCCGTGCAGGCGCTCTCCTCCGGCGACGGCTCGCCGCGCTCCTCAAGCACGGCCTCCTCGAGCAGCTTGAGATAGAGGTCATAGCCGACGGAGATCATGTGGCCGGACTGCGCCGCGCCGAGCAGGTTGCCCGCGCCGCGAATTTCGAGGTCGCGCATGGCGATCTTGAAGCCGGAGCCGAACTCCGCATAGTCGCGGATGGCGTTCAGGCGCTTTTCGGCGATCTCCGTGAGGACCTTGCCGCGGCGGAACGTCAGGTAGGCATAGGCATGGCGGCTGCTGCGGCCGACGCGCCCGCGGATCTGATGCAGCTGGGCAAGGCCGAGCTTATCGGCGTCCTCAATGATCAAGGTATTGACATTCGGAATGTCGATGCCCGTTTCGATGATGGTCGTGCAGACGAGGATCTGCACCTCGCCCTCATCCATGCGCTGCATGACGTCGCTGAGCTCCTCCTCGCTCATTTTGCCGTGGGCGACGGCGATCTCGGCGTCCGGCAGGGCGCGCTTGATGCGCGCGGCGCACTGCTCGATGCTCTCGACGCGGTTGTGCAGATAATACACCTGCCCGCCGCGCTCGATCTCGCGCCGCATGGCGTCGATCAGCACCGGCTCGGCATATTCCAGCACGAACGTCTGCACAGGGTAGCGGTCGTGCGGCGGCTCCTCAATGGTGGACATGTCGCGCAGGCCGGACAGGGCCATGTTGAGCGTGCGCGGGATGGGCGTGGCCGAAAGCGTGAGCACGTCGACGCCACGGGCCAGCTCCTTGAGCTTTTCCTTGTGCGTCACGCCAAAGCGCTGCTCCTCGTCCACGATGAGAAGGCCGAGGTCGTGGAACTCCACGTCCTTCTGCAGCAGCTTGTGCGTGCCGACCACGAGGTCGAGCGTGCCCGTGCGCAGGTCGGACAGGACCTTGCGCTGCTGCTGCGGGGTGGAAAAGCGCGAAAGCGCGCCGATGTTTACGGGGAAGCCGCGGAAGCGGTTGAGGGCCGTCGTGTAATGCTGCTGCGCCAGCACGGTCGTCGGCACGAGGATGGCGACCTGCTTTCCGTCGAGCACGGCCTTCATGGCCGCGCGCAGCGCGACCTCGGTCTTGCCGAAGCCGACGTCGCCGCACAGCAGACGGTCCATGGGCTGCGGCGACTCCATGTCCGCCTTGATCTCCTCGATGCAGCGCAGCTGATCGTCCGTCTCGGCGTAGGGGAAGTTGTCCTCGAACTCCGCCTGCCACGGCGTGTCGGCCGCGAAGGCGTAGCCCATGCGGCGCTTGCGCTCGGCATAGAGCTGGATGAGCCCGGCGGCAAGGTCCTTGGCCGCGGATTTCGCGCGGGCCTTTGTCTTCTGCCACTGGTCACCGCTGAGCTTGTTGAGCTTGACGACCGTGTCCTCGCCGCCGCCAATGTATTTGGAGATGAGATCAAGCTGCGTCGCCGGGACATACAGCGTGTCCGTGCCCTGATAGGCGATCTTGACATAGTCCTTGATGATGCCGTCGACGCGGATCTGCTCCATGCCGACATAGCGGCCGATGCCGTGGTACTCATGCACGATGAGGTCGCCCGGCGAAAGGTCCGTAAACGAGCTGAGCTTCTGCCGGTTGGTCGCTTTTTGATGCTTTTTGCGCGGTTTCTGAGCGGTTTGCGCCAGCAGCTGGCCTTCCGTCAGGATGGCAAAGCGCAGGTCGGGGTATTCCATGCCGAAGGGCAGCGCGCCGTCCGTCAGCAAAATCTGCCCCGGTGCGGGGAGCTTTGTCAGCGGGAAGGCGAGGAAGGCGGAAAGATGCTTCTCCCGCAGCTGCTGGGCGAGGATCTCGCCGCGGCGGCGGTTGCCGCACAGCACAAGGGAGGCATAGTCATTTTTCTGATAGAACGCGAGGTCCGAGGCCGCCGCGTCCAGATTGCCGCCGTAGGACGGCAGCTGCTTGGCCGTGACGTTCACGAGCAGCGACGGCTGCAGGCTCTGCGGGTAGCTTGCGGCGAGGAACGAGTCGAAGAACGCCGCACCGTGCCCGGCCACGCGGCCGCACAGCTGCTCCCAGTCTGCGGAAAAATCGCACAGCTCGCCGCACAGCAGGCCGGACTGCAGCAGGCTGTCGAGCATCATGCCCAGCTCCTCCTGCGCGCGCTGCGCGCTGCGGCGGAGGTTGCCGTGGTCGCAGAAGAACACCAGCGCCTCGGCGGGCAGGTAGTCCGCGGCGCAGGCGAACTCCGGATAGATGAGGGCCTGATAGCGGTCGGCCGCCGAGAAGGCAAGGCCGCCCCGCAGCGCGTCGGCGTCAGCCTGCAGCGTGCGCATCAGAGCCTCGTTCGGCGTTTTGCGGCGGCGCTGGCGGGCCAGCAGGCCGTCCAGCTCCCGCGCCAGCCCCTCGATGCCGCCGGGGTGCAGGGCAGGCAGCGTCTCGGCCACGGGCAGGATGACGAGCTCATCGGCATTTTCGACGCGCCGCTGCGTGACGGGGTCAAAATAGCCCATGGTGTCGATCTCGTCGCCGAAGAATTCCAGACGCACCGGGCGCTCCTCCGCCGGGGAGAAGATGTCCACGATGCCGCCGCGCACGCTGAACTGGCCCGCGCCCTCCACGAGGGAGCAACGGGAGTAGCCCGCGTGCAGCAGGCGGGAGATCAGCTCGTCCAGTTCGAGCTGCGCGCCGGGCAGCAGGCGCATCGCGGCGGAGAACAGCTGCGCCCTCGGCATCGTGCGCAGGGAAAACGCCTCGAGCGTCGTCAGGAGCAGGGGCGTTTTGCCGCGCGCCAGATCGTAAAGGCAGCGCAGGCGCTGCTGCTCCCAGCCGCGCGAGATGGCGGAGGCGTCATAAAACATCAGGTCGCGCGTCGGCAGGATAGGGGCCTCCGCGCCGAGGAAGGCGGCAAGCTCACTCTGGGTGCGCCGTGCGGCCATTTCATCCTGGCAGACGACCACGGCGGGGCGGGCCGTGTCGCGGCAGAGGGCCGCGATGAGATGGGAACGGTTGATCTGCGCCGCGCCGGATACGCCGACGGCCTGCGCGCTCTCCAGCGCGGTCCGCAGGCGGGAATAATCGGGCAGCCGCCGCAGAAGATCGAGGATCAGCTCCATGATACACCTCCGGAAAAAGGAATTTCGAGCATGTCAAAATGCGGAAAGCAGGGATTTTCCCACTTTCCGTCAGAATTTCGGATATGATTTGTTTTGTAGGGGAGGGGACAGCCAGGCCCGGCGGTAAACCGCCGATTCGAACCGGCTATCGTAAAAACGGTAGGGGCCCCGATTTGTCATTGCGAGGAGGCCAACGGCCAACGTGGCAATCTCGGGGAGGCACTCACAGTTCGTACCGGCTGCCGTGAAAACGCTGTGCACCGATTGCGTCTGTAGCGGCGCTCACTGAGCGCCTTTAGCAGTTGCAGGTTTTGAAGTGTTAATTCCGTGGCACAAGACCTTCAAGCTTGTCATTCCGAGGAGCGAAGCGGCGTGGGAATCTCTTGCAACCGGTTACGTTTTTTGCCGAGGCCCACTTGTTATCCAACCTGGTACTGCGAGATTGCCACGGGCGCAAAGCGCCCTCGCAATGACAATTCGGGGGCGTTCACCATGATGACGTTACCCTGTACGAGTTGCCAGCGCAGTGCCGGGTCTGGCTGTCCCCGCCCCTACGATCGTTTACTGCGGGCCCGCGCCGTTATAATCATTTGCGGCGGCGGGGACGCCGCGGGCGATGATCTCCAGCGCGGCGTCGGCGGCCCGGGCGGCCGCCTCGGTGATGAGCTTATCCTCCGGGCCGGTGAAATTCGACAGCACCCAGTCCGCTAGATCGTAATCGGGATGCGGCTTCGCACCGACGCCGATCTTGACGCGGGGGAAGCTCTGGCTGTTCAGCCCGCCGATGATGGACTTGATGCCGTTGTGGCCCCCGGCGGAGCCGTCCGCGCGGATGCGCAGACGGCCGACCGGAAGGGAAATGTCGTCAAACAGAACGAGCACGCGCTCAGGCGGCAGCTTGTAGAACCGCGCCGCGTCCATCACGGACAGGCCGGAGTTGTTCATGAACGTCTGCGGCTTGAGCAGCAGCAGCTTCTCGCCGCCCGCGGATGCCTGCGCGGTCAGGCCGCGGAAGCGGGCGCGGTCGATCTTCACGCCGAGCTTTTCCGCCAGCGCATCGACGGCGCGGAAGCCGACGTTGTGCCGCGTGCGGGCATAGTTCTGGCCGGGATTGCCCAGACCCACGACGAGCCAGCCGCAGGCGGGCGCTTTGGAAAACAGCATCAGAACAGGCTCGAGATCGACGTCTCGTTATAGATGCGGGTGATGGCCTTGGCAAAGATCGGCGAGGCATCGAGCTGGCGGATCTTCTTGCCGGTGTAGTCTGCGGGCAGCGGGATGGTGTTGAGCACCATGAGCTCCTCGATGCAGCTGTCCTCGATGCGCTGCGTGGCGTTGCCGGAGAGCACGCCATGGCTGGCGCAGGCATAGACGGCCTTGGCCTTGCCGATGGTCTTGATGGCCTCGGCGGCGTTGCACAGGGAACCGGCCGTGTCGACGATGTCGTCAAACAGGATGCAGGTCTTGCCCTCGACGTCGCCGATGATGTTCATGACCTCGCACATATTGGCGCGCTGACGGCGCTTGTCCACGATGGCAAGGCCCATGTGGACCTTGGCCGCGAAGGTGCGGGAGCGGGCGACGGAGCCGACGTCCGGCGAAACGACGCAGAACTCGTCATGATTGAAGAGCTTCTCGTCGAACTTGGACATATAATAACGGGTGAACAGCGGGTTGCCGAGCATGTTGTCCACAGGGATATCGAAGAAGCCCTGGATCTGCGCGGCGTGGAGATCCATCGTCAGCACGCGGTCAGCGCCCGCGCGGGTGATGAGGTTCGCCACCAGCTTGGCGGAGATGGGGTCGCGGCCCTTGGCCTTGCGGTCCTGACGGGCATAGCCGAAGTACGGAATGACCGCGGTGATGCGGCCTGCAGAGGCGCGGCGGAAGGCGTCGATCATGATGAGCAGCTCCATCAGGTTGTTGTTGACGGGCTTGCAGGTGGACTGCACCACGAACACGTCGCAGCCGCGGACGGATTCGTTGATGGAGACGGAGACCTCACCGTCTGCAAAGGCGGTCACGGTGCTGTCGCCGAGGTCCAGCCCCAGCTCGGCACAGATTCCTTTTGCGAAGGGCACGTTGGCATTCGCAGTGAAGACCTTGATCTCTTTTCCGTGAGCAATCATTTCGTTACCTCTCTATTTTCCGAGCGCCGCATCCGCACGGCGCTCAATATTTTGCGAGCGCGATGGATTATTTCTTGTGCTTTGCGGCCCATTCCTTCTTGTTGGACTGGCGGGCGCGGGCAATGCCGAGCGCCTGCGCGGGGACGTCCTCCGTGATGGTGGAGCCTGCGCCGATGTAAGCACCGCTGCCGACCTGCAGCGGGGCGATGAGGGCGGTGTTGCAGCCGATAAAGGCGCCCTCGCCCACGACGGTCTCGTGCTTCTGCACGCGGTCAAAGTTCGCGGTGGCCACGCCGCAGCCGAAGTTGCAGTTGGCACCGGCCTCGGTGTCGCCGAGGTAGGCCAGATGGGGCACCTGGGTATTTTCGCCCAGACGGGCGTTCTTCAGCTCGACAAAGCTGCCTGCCCGGACGCTGCGGCCAAGCTCACAGCCGCCGCGCACGCTGGCATAGGGGCCGACGACGGCATCCTGCCCCACGCGGGAGTCGCGCACCTGCGAGGCGTTCACCACGGCGCGCGCGCCGATGACGGAATCGTCGATGACGCTCCACGGGCCGATGACGGCCTCCTCGCCGATGACGGTTTTGCCGCGCAGCATCGTGCCGGGCAGCAGGCGCGCGCCGGGAGCGACGCGCACGGAAGGCTCGACATAGCAGCTGGATGCGTCATAGATCTCCACGCCCGTGCGGGCGAGGGCCAGCAGGCGGTTGCGCTGCAGCAGGCCCGCGATCTCCGGCAGCTCGGCCGGGGAGGCGACGGAATACATGGCCTGCTCCTCGTTCATGGGGGAGCCGTTGTCCAGCAGGAAGCGGGCAAAGGAGAAATGCTCGTCGAGCGCCTGCATCAGCTCCTCGCGGGAGACGCCGTAGACGCGCGGGAAGCGCCCTGCGGCCTGCGGGGCGAGCTGCGGCAGATAGACGGCCGGGCCGGTGACGACGGTGATGGTGTGCTCCGCGTCCTCTGCGGTGGAAAGGAACACATGCAGCAGGTCCGCGGGATCGCTGTCCATCGTGGTCATGACCTCCGCCTCGGCGGGCAGGCACGCGCGGGCCGCCTCGACATAGCGGTCGTGACAGACCAAAAAGAAGCGCCCGACACCGCTGTCGAACAGAGCGTTCGCCAGCCACGCGAGCAGCGGCGCGCCCATGACGCTCTGCAGCATCAGGGGCTGCGGATATCCGGTTTTTGCCGTATCGTCCGGAATAAAGATCACTGCGGACATTCCAATCATGGCATACGGCTCCTTTCACATGGGAATACGGCTCCATTATATCAAATCTTTCCGCATTCGTCCATATGTTTTCCTCCGGAAAGCAAACAAATTCCTGCGGCGGGCCGTCTTCTTTTTTGTCGGAACCCCATAACGGCATTTTTGAACAGGCCGGGGCACGGCTTCCTGCACAGGCTGTGGAAAACGCCAAAATTTTTGCCGCTTTGTGGGCAAAGTCCCCGGATTTCGGGCGGGGAGACGGCCTGCACAGCCCAAAATCCCTGTGTATAAACCTGTGCAAACTGGGGATAACTCAAGGAAATGTGCACGGGTCTGCAAACAGGGCGCGGGATTATGTCTACCAACGGGGCATGCGCTCCACTTTGCCTCTCCGCACGGCACAGGCCCGGCTCTGGTGAAATTGCCGAAACGGCCCGACATTTTTCGGCGAAATTTCCCGCCGGATTGTAGCATTTTACTCAGGGTTTATGCTATAATAAAAATCGAACATTTATCGGGCGCGTACGGCCTTTTGTAGGAGCGGTGTCCTCGACGCCCTGTTGGGTACTGCCGATCCGCACAGGGCTGCCGTTAAAATGGTAATGGCCCCGACGGGGCCTGTAGCGGCGCTCACTGCGCAGCCGTTGGCGGCTTTGCCGCCTTACGGATGC
>ERZ827181.1914-NODE-1914-length-20209-cov-4.713605_pt1 | contig 20209 bp, 15 predicted proteins | sample MGYA00519778_ERZ827181 | MGnify/ENA primary metagenome ERZ827181 (study PRJEB31778, sample SAMEA3449273) | human gut metagenome | biome: human gut; feature: human-associated habitat; material: faeces | place: United Kingdom | collected 2010/2012 ...
TGCCGTAAGTTTTGGCAATGGGACTTTTGGCAAGGACAATGCCGTGCCGCGTCTTTTCACTGCCACCAATGACCGCAGCCACTGTGCGCAGATCAAGTGTTTCACCTTCTTCACGCAGGCGGTACACGGATTCCCAACTCAGAAATGCATTGTTGACATCGATGTGAAAAATGATCATTTTGGCGCTCCTTTCTCATATTTGGGCGAGTCTCAAGGTCAATCGTCTTTCCATGCAAGCGTGGACGGCGCTTGACTTTCCGACCCTGATACTTATATATCGGCAGATTGGGAAGGTTTGTAAAGAAATAGGATTGGAAGAAATGATGCAGGCAAAATAAGAGTGTATATAACAGGGTGATACACTCCTATGTGCCAACATTAAATTTACAGACCGCCATTTTCAACTGTCTCTTGAAATCTGCCCGGTTTTCTGCCTTGGTCCAATCAATCATGGGACTTTTCTGCCCTTGAAATCTTGCTAGATTTTTTCGGTTTTTTCCATCGTCCCATTTGATTTCACTTACCACTTCACTCAGCCACATTTTTCTGTTGTTTTCTATTACGATAACATCTGCACTAATATCTGCATTTGTAAAATCTAAAATGTAAATGTCATAATTTATCTTTTTATTTGTGTTCTGTGTAAGCAGTTTTTTTATTTTCTTTTTTGCTCTTTTTACAAAAGCCGTTTTCTTTTTCGAAGATTTTGGAAATTGCGGTTTCGCTGCATTTTGACTGTCAAAGAAAATATTTCCTTGCCCAGATAAGATAATTTTTTGTCTGTTTTCTTTACTTTTTTAACATATAAAGGTTCTGACTGGAATCCGCTATTTTTATTAAGTACAAAGACTAATTTATCATATCCGGTTTTCGTTTTAATAAATAAGTAACCATAATATTTTTTTGTGTTCTTGGCTTTATAATAGATCTTTATATTATTTTGAACATCCGCGTATTCGGAGCTTCCATATAACCAACAGTTTTTATTGATCCAAAAAGAAAATGCGGATATTATTTCAGCTTTTTTTGTGCTTTCATATTGAACGGAATTATTTTGTGTGGTTTCTATTTTCTGTGCCTGCACATGACAATCGCATAACAAAAACAGAATAAAGAAAATGCCGGTTTTTACCAATTTCCTCATCGCTATATCTCCTTATTTCATCCAATGTTTTTCCTGTCTATTATTATAAATTGGTGCTGGTAAAAATACAAGAATAAGTTTGCAAAAGGAATTGTAAATTGATTTTTAATATGCTAATATAAATTTAAACGTGATTTTAGAAAAATTTTGCGAGGACAATAAAGGAGGACAAAATCATGCTGGTATCTGTTCTGGGAGATTCAATTAGCACTTACGAAGGGTATATTCCACCAAACTACAAGGTGTATTATGATGAGGACAGGCAGAAAATAAATGGCCTGCTTCGGTATATGATACCTGGTGGGCGAAAGTGAATCAATATTTGAAAGCCTATTTATGTGTCAATAATTCATTTTCAGGAAGCAAGGTGAGTGGCGAATTTCCGAGCGCATCGAGTGACAAAAGAGCCTCCGCACTGCATAAAATGGAACATTATCCGGATGTGATACTGGTTTATATGGGGACGAATGATTTTGGTTTTGGTGTTCCGTTGGAAACGTTTGCAAAGGATTATCGAAAAATGTTGGAGCGGCTTCGCAAAAATTATCCGTCTGCCCGTATTTTGTGTGCGACAATTGCGAGAAGTTATATACAAGGAAAACCTGACTGGAAATATCCCGAAATGTATGGTGGGACAGCTCTCGAAGAATATAATCAGGCAATCCGAGAAGCGGTGAACGAACGTGATGACATTGTGCTAATGGATCTCCCGGAAGAGGGAATCCGCTATGAAACGCTGGATGGCACGCATCCGACACGGCGGGGACATGAGGAGTTGGCACAGATGTGGATTGGGTGTTTGGAGAAAATGAGATAATGAAAGGAAGAGAACACATGTTCGAATTATTACAAAATGAATATGAAGAATATCGAGAATATTTCAAAGAATTAGAATTGATACAGCGTCAATATAACCAGGAAGAGGCCTATTACTTTATAATTAATAAGTTGATAAGAGATAGTATAGACGACAAGGATATAAGTGTGAGGGATGTACATAAGTTAATTAGAGCTAAGGATTTTCCGGGAAGAAATAGCTACTTAAGAGGCTATGCTGGACAAGTACCAGATTTTGTTATACTTCATAATGATTTTGAAGAAAGCAAAGGCGGGAATCAGTCTGATAAAGTATATGGATGCGTTGAAATAAAGCCATTTTCAAAGGAAAATAAAAAATTGGATCGCAATTATATTCAGCCAATAAAGGATCTGTTGAAGAATAAGGAATTAGTCAAAGCGGTTCATGAGGAATTACGTCAAAAAGGGATAAAGATAGAATTCGAATCGGGGCAGGAAAAAGAAGCGTTTATTAAAAATTACTTCAAAGAGGATAATAATAAGTCGATTCCTATTGACGTTATGGGAGAGATGTTTTTGTGTAATAAGAACGGAGATCTGTGTAAAAATGAATCAAAAGAATTAATAAAACAAAAACTGTTGAAAATTCAAAAGCGGAACGATAAAGGATTTCTTGTTCTACACGCCAATGGAAATGAGTATCCTGTAGAATTAAAGAGCAAAAAAACAAAAGAATCGTCTCCTCTAGAAAAAATAGTTTTTGATAATGAAATAGTTTTTGATAATGGAATAGTTTGTGAACTACTCAAAGAATTAATTGGGTTTAAGAAAGTTATCTTTACTAATGGATATCAATGGATATTAATGCAATGTAAAGAGGTTGAATATTCAGAGACTAACTTTGAAAAAGTAAAGGATAGGAACGGGATTAAAGTAATGTCTCTAATAATGGTCAAAGATTTTCAGTGTGAATCATTAGCCGATTTTTATTCTGAGCCAAAAGATGAGGAGACTTTTGCTGAGTTGCAACAACACAACTTTGAACAGTGGTTACACTTAAAATTAGAAATTAATAGAATTTTTAAAGAAGCAAAATCACAAAATAAACAAGGCGAGGAGAAAATTGGAAATGACGAATAATATTCCACAAATTATGACGCTAAGCGCAAATAACATTTTTAAATATTGCGAGAAAAAAGAAAATAATGTTAGTGTAAAACACCTTTTGCAAAAACAAAATTTTTAGAAAAAGCTATTGAAATTGTCACAGGACTGGTTTGCTTATATTTTCCCGAGGAACAATTTATGCTATCCCGATGTAAAGTTACATTTGCAAATGTTAATATAGACTGATATAATTTAGAAAAGGAAAATAGAACATGCTAAGGCGTGCTTGGAAAGGAGAACCATCATGGCATTAGAAAACAAGCTTAATATTACGGATTCCGCAGAATTGGCAAGAATGGAAGAAAAAATCAGTAAGAAAAAAGCGGTTGAGTTGTTTGAAAATGGATATTTGGATCAATATAAGCCCGGAACATTTCAGATGCTGGCGGCGATTCATAAATATTTATTCGATGAGATATATGATTTTGCGGGGAAAATACGAACCGTAAATATGGCAAAAGGGAACTTTAGATTTGCACCGGTTATGTATCTGGAAGCGGCGATTGAGAATATTGAGAAGATGCCACAGACAACATTTGATGAAATTATTGAAAAATATGTAGAGATGAACATAGCACATCCGTTTCGCGAAGGGAATGGAAGAAGTACCAGAATATGGCTGGATTTGATTCTGAAAGAAGAATTGAATGTGGTTGTTGACTGGAGTTTGGTTGACAAAGAAGATTATTTGCTGGCGATGGAAAGGAGCCCGATAAAAGATATTGAGATAAAACATCTATTGAAGAAGGCATTGACAGATAAAGTCAATGACCGCGAAATGTATATGAAGGGCATAGACCACAGTTATTATTATGAAGGGTATGCCGTGTATAAAACGGAGGAGTTGTAAGGAGATAATGTGCAGTAAGGCATGAAAATTTTTCGTAGATAAAGAGTTATGTAATTTTTTTATATGTTAAAGAAAAACATTATGAGAATACAATATTAGTTTTGAAAAAATGGGGGCTGGTCTCTTTTGTTTCGTGTCATGCCAAATTACAATTCTTTCATTTTGGCATGATAGCCTGTCGTGTCAGAGTCATGCCAAATTATAATTTTTCACTTCCGGCATGACCGCCAGTTTTGTGGAAGTCATGCCCAACAACACTTTTTCTCCTGTGGAATGACCAATCCTCCTTTTTCCCAATTCACTAATCAATCATTACGGTCAAAAAGAGAAAAAACATCAAAAAAATACCGTAAAAATTGGTAAAATATGGAAAGCGATGTTAAAAATTAACATTTTTTACGGTCAAAAAGACAAAAATAACACGAAAATACCGTAAAACCGCCAAAGGATGTAAAAATATGGAAGAAAACCACGGGAAATTACGGTAAAATTCCAAATTTTTTCATAGTTTGTCCGTAATCGTTGCTTGCCCTGAGTCCGTGGCGCCTTCAGCTAACATTTTCCGAATTACCCCACGTCCGTGGAACCCTGAGCTCCCATTTTCCGTAATCGATGCTTGCCCCAAGTCTGTGACGCCCTGCGCCCCCCGCAGCACGAGAGTCCCCCGCAGCACCAGAGCCCCCGCCCCCCTATCGAGAAAATATCGCCAAATTCTGCAAACTTTCCCTAAAAAGAAACACTTGCCCCATCGAATTTTTCGTTGTATAATGATAGGCAGAAAAATATTCAGTTTGGAGGAAGAAAAAATGAACTTAAATTTAAGACCCGCAGAAGAATGTAAATATGATGCTGTTTCGCTTGGCGAAGTAATGCTTCGTCTGGATCCGGGCGAAGGGCGCATTCGTACCGCAAGAGCGTTTCGTGCCTGGGAAGGCGGCGGTGAGTACAATGTAGTTCGTGGCTTGAGAAGATGCTTTGGCATGAACACAGGTGTGATCACAGCATTTGCGGACAATGAAGTAGGTAAATTGATGGAAGACTTCATTTTGCAGGGCGGTGTCGACACTTCTTTGATCAAATGGATGGAGACCGACGGAATCGGACGTGTATGCCGTAATGGTTTGAATTTTACCGAGCGTGGATTTGGTATCCGTGGCGCCGTAGGATGTTCTGACCGTGCTAACACAGCCATTTCTAAGGCAAAACCGGAAGATTTCGATTTTGATTATATCTTTGGCGAATTGGGTGCGCGCTGGTTACATACCGGTGGAATTTATGCCGCTTTGTCCGAGCAGTCATGCGAGACCGTATTGGCAGCCATCAAGGCAGCGAAGAAGTACGGAACCATCGTTTCTTATGACCTCAACTACCGTCCATCCATGTGGAGTGCGATCGGCGGTATCGAGAAAGCGCAGGAAGTAAATAAAGAAATCGCCAAATACGTAGACGTAATGATCGGAAATGAAGAAGATTTCACGGCTTGTCTTGGATTTGAGATCGAGGGAAATGATGCCAATCTGAAAGAATTGAATTTGGACGGATACAAGAAAATGATCAACGAGGCAGCGAAGACTTATCCAAACTTTAAAGCCGTAGCAACAACACTTCGTGAAGTAAAGACAGCGACAGTCAATGATTGGAGTGCAATCTGCTGGGCAGACGGCGAGATTTTCAAAGCCAAAGATTATAAAGGACTGGAGATTATGGATCGTGTCGGCGGTGGAGACTCCTTTGCATCGGGATTGATTTATGGTTTGATGACGACAGAAAATGCAGAGCTCGCTGTAAACTATGGTGCAGCTCATGGTGCATTGGCAATGACAACCCCTGGCGATACTACGATGGCAAGCAAGAAAGAAGTAGAAGCTATCATGGGTGGTGCAGGAGCACGTGTACAGCGATAATGAAGCAAGAATCAGCAGATAAATCAGTATCAATTTGTATGGAGGAATGACATGTATAAAATTAATGACAACTATTTGAAATTACCTGGAAGTTACCTTTTTTCGACGATTGCGAAGAAAGTAAATGCCTATACAGCAGCAAATCCGGACAAAAAAGTGATCCGTCTCGGAATCGGAGACGTAACACTTCCTCTTGCGCCGGCAGTCATTGACGCAATGCACAAAGCCGTTGATGAGATGGCTCATGCTGAGACATTTCACGGGTATGCACCGGATCTTGGCTATGAATTTCTGCGCAGTGCGATCGTAGAAAACGATTATAAAGCACGCGGCGTGGACATTGCCATCGACGAGATCTTCGTCAGCGACGGAGCAAAGAGCGATTCCGGAAACATCGGAGACATTTTCGCGCAGAATAACCGTATCGCAGTATGTGATCCGGTTTACCCGGTTTATGTAGATACCAATGCCATGGCAGGTAGAACCGGAGACTACGTGAAAGAGAAAGAAGCATGGTCAAATGTAATTTATATGCCATGTACCGCAGAAAATAATTTTGTACCGGAACTTCCAAAAGAGACACCGGACATCATTTACATCTGCTGTCCAAACAATCCGACCGGAACGACATTAAATAAAGATCAGCTTCAGAAGTGGGTTGACTTTGCTTTGACAAAAGGTTCTGTTATTATTTATGATGCAGCTTATGAAGCATACATTTCCGAGGACGACGTACCACACAGCATTTACGAATGCGATGGCGCGAAGAAATGTGCGATCGAGATGAGAAGTTTCTCCAAAAATGCCGGATTTACCGGAACTCGTCTTGGATTTACCGTAATTCCGAAAGAGCTTACCTGTGACGGTGTGTCACTGAACAGTCTTTGGGCAAGAAGACACGGAACCAAGTTCAACGGAGCACCTTATATCATCCAGCGCGCCGGTGAAGCAGTATATAGTCCGGAAGGAAAGAAACAGACAAAAGAGCAGATTGCATATTACATGAACAATGCAAAGATCATCCGCGAGGGATTGACAAATGCCGGATATACCGTATTTGGCGGCGTCAATGCTCCATACATCTGGTTGAAGACACCGGATGATATGACATCCTGGGATTTCTTCGATTATTTATTGGAGAAACTGAACATCGTCGGAACACCGGGAAGCGGTTTCGGACCGAGCGGAGAAGGATATTTCCGACTGACTGCATTTGGCTCTTTAGAGAATACCAAAGAGGCGATGGAACGCATTACAAAATAAATTTGTGCCATGTCGTCTCAGAATGGAGGTCTATATGAAGAAACGTAGTAAAGTAACCGCAGTGCTGCTTAGTCTGGCATTGCTGATCTGTGCCCTGCCGACCACGGTTGTGAAGGCAGATTCCACAGGAAATTCGGATGATACATCCGTAGAGGTTTCTCCTTATATCTCATTGGGAGCAGACTTGAACGCACAGCAGAAAGACATTGTCCTGGCACTTCTGGGTGTAACCGAGGCGGACCTTGACAATTATGAAGTGTTACAAGTGACAAATAAAGATGAGCATGAATACTTAGATGATTATCTCTCCGCGTCAGTGATCGGTACAAAGGCACTTTCGTCCGTCCGTATCGAAAAAGGCGAAGAGGGAAAAGGCATTCATGTAGAGACAAAAAATATCACTTATTGCACGAGCGGAATGTACACCAATGCATTGATTACTGCCGGTATCACGGATGCGGATGTGATCGTTGCCGGTCCGTTTGAACTCTCCGGTACGGCAGCGCTTGTCGGGGCAATGAAAGCCTATGAGGCAATGACCGGCGAGACATTGAGCGATGACCGCGAAGATGCAGCCACCAACGAACTTGTGTTGACCAGTGAACTGGCACAGAGCATTGGCTCCGACGATGCCGAGAAGCTGATGGCACTCGTGAAAGAAAAAGTGGCAAACGGCGATATCAAAGATGCGGACGATCTTCAGAAAGCGATCGAAGAATCGGCCGATGAACTTGGTGTCAGCCTGACGGATGCACAGAAGCAGAAACTCGCACAATTATTTGACAAAATCAGTAAATTGGATCTTGATGTCGACAAGTTGAAGCAGCAGGCAGAAAGCATTTACAATAAACTCCAGGATTTGGGATTGACAGTAGATGAGGCACAGGGCTGGCTTGACAAGATCGTATCGTTCTTTAAGAAAATTGCCGAGACGGTATCGTCCTGGTTCTAAGTGAAAATTATGAAATCTCCCTGTTTTGGTGTGGTGGCACCAAGGCGGGGAGATTTTTTTAACTTGCCATTCTCGATCCCTCTGTGGTATAATAAACTATGTGTGCATAAACGCATGAAAAGAGATGGAGGAATGTTACATGAAGATAAGTGTAGTTATTGCTTATCACGATGAAAAACAGTATATAAAAGACTGTTTGGCGAGCCTGGCAGAGCAGACGTTTCAGGACTTTGAAGTGATCCTTGTCTGTGATGGATGCGAGGCGCCGGAAGAAGGGATTCCGGAGACGCTGAACATTGTTACCGTGATGCAGCAGGAAAAAGGTGTCGCGGCGGCAAGAAATGCGGGAATAGCAAAAGCACAGGGAGAATATGTATTGTTTTTGGATGCCGATGATTATCTGGCAGAAGACACGCTGGAGGCACTGGCAGAGAAAGCAGAGCCGGAAACAGTCGTTTACGGGGCGAAAACGGAGACATGGTACAGCCGCAAGGTGTATCAGGACAATGGGGAAAAATTAGACGAACAAAATGATACCAATGGCGACGAAGGAGAAGAGACCGAGGTTGATCCGGAGAATCCGTATGAGTATCTTATAGCAAATACCAAAAAATGGCAAAATATATCGACGCTTGGATTGCTGATCCCGCGCAGACTTTTGATAGAAAATCCGATTCGTTTCTGCGAAGAATTGGAATACGATTCCGATATTCCGGTGCTGATGGAAGTGTTGGCAAAGGCACCAAAGACGGTTTATCAGGAAAAAGGAACTTATATAAAGCGAAAGCACAACGATCCGATCAATCTGCCATCGCTTTTGCAGAAAAAGGATGCCGCGAAAAAAGTGGCAGAGGCGATGAAGAGTTACGAGATGGCAAGCCGGTTTGTGGACAAAGAAAACGGCAGAGCATTTCATTATCGCTTTGCGATGTGCCTCGTGACGATGATCGCGCCATTTATGATCGAGAGCAAGGCGGCAGAGAGAAAAGAGACCGCTAAGGAATTAAAACAGACACTGGAAATTCTTGGAAAAGATGGATGGGATGATATTCCACTGAAGCATCATCCGAGAAAACTGATCGCCTATGGTCTTGCCGGAGATGCGGATAAGATTGTGAAAAAGACACGAAATCATGCGAGACGACAGACCTTGTTCCGCGTATGTACGAGTCGTGCAAAATGTAAGCGGTATTTGTATGAAAAAGTTTTCAGTAAGATGAAAATGCTCGACGACATGGTGATTTTTGAGAGCTTCTTTGGAAAAAGTTATTCGGACAGTCCAAAGTACATCTTTGAATATATGAACGAGACGTATCCGGGAAAGTACCGGTATATGTGGGTAAATGCAGGAAAGAAACTGAATCTGCCGTATCCGTCAAAGCAGATGAAGCGGTTCAGTTTTAAATATTTCTTTTACATGGCAAGAGCCAAATACATCGTATTTAATGGCAGACAGCCGCAGTATTTTATCAAGCGGAAAGGCAATGTCTTTTTGGAGACGTGGCACGGAACGCCGTTGAAAAAACTCGTATTTGATATGGAAGATGTGACGACGGCATCGCCGCTTTACAAAGAGCAGTTCTATATCCAGACACGGTCATGGGATTATCTCGTCGCACCGAACCGGTTTTCCGAGGACGTTTTCCGACATGCATTCATGTACGACGGAAAAATGCTTGAGACGGGATATCCGAGAAATGACATCCTGTATTGTCAGGATAAGGAAAAACGGATGCGTGAGATCAAGGAAGAACTGCATCTGCCACAGGATAAAAAAATTATTTTGTATGCGCCGACATGGCGTGACGACGAATTTTACGGGCATGCCAAATACAAATTTACGTTGCAGTTAGACCTTGCAAAAATGCAGAAAGAGCTTGGGGATGAATACATTATTTTGCTGCGGACGCATTATTTTATCGCCGATGTGCTCGATCTTTCGGAGTATGAGGGATTTGCGTACAATCTGAGCAAATACGATGACATTGCGCGACTGTATCTCATCTCGGATGTGCTGATCACGGATTATTCGTCCGTATTTTTCGATTATGCGAATCTGCGCCGCCCGATGCTGTTCTTTACGTATGATCTGGAGAAGTACCGCAGTGTACTCCGCGGATTTTACATCGATGTGGAAGAAGAACTTCCGGGACCGATGCTGATGACGACGGATGAAGTGATCGGAGCATTGCAGAACATTGAAAATGTTGTAACAGAGTATAGCGATAAGTATACCGCATTTTGCGATAAATATTGTGCCTGGGAAGACGGAACGGCGGCAAAAAAAGTCGTGGAGACCGTGTTTTCGGACAAAAGTAACAAATAATATAAGATAGAAGGTTTAAGAGAAATGGCTAAGATTAGTATCATTGTTCCTTATTTGAAAGGACCGGCGTACTTAGAAGATTGTATTCAGAGTATTGAAGATCAGAAAATGGACGACATTGAAGTGGTTCTTGTGGATGACAAGGATGGACATGACGTGCCGGAAGCAATTCTGCAGAAGAGTTTTGTCAAATATGTCCGCATGGAAGACGAAAAAGATGTCGATGAATTTTATGAAAAAAAAGGAACTTTTTTGGAAGAACGCAGACGCAAACGTTTGGGGATGAATAAAGAAGAATATGCTGCTTATCTGCTGCAAAAAGAACAGCAGAAAGAGGAAGAAGAGGAAGCGGATGATGCGAATGTCGAAAATCCGGTCGAGGGAGAATTGGAACTGCCACTTCGACCATTTGGCGTGGCAGCAGCGAGAAATGCCGGTGTAAAATATGCGACAGGTACGTATCTGTATTTTCTGGATGCAGATGACTATTTGTTAGAGGATGCGCTTCCCAAATTATACCATCTTGCGGAAGAGAAACAGGCGGATGTCGTAACCGGAAACCGTTATGCTTCCTGGTTCCGCCCAATCAGTTTTGATTTCGAAAAAGCAAAGGCGGACTCGGAGATTGAGGGAATTGTGCCGCTTGAAGGCGAGACATTGGAGGCGGTTTTGTCAACGCGTTTTACGATGCAGCATTTTTTAATCCGCCGTTCGTATTATGACGCGCAGGGTGTATCGTTTGATGAGATGATCACATTTTACTCGGATGTTCCGGTCATCGCAAAACTGCTCGCCGGTGCGAAAGGGAAAATGTGGGTAGACGGCAGCAGTATTTATGTATGGCGCCGCCGCAATGACCCGATTCATCTGCCGGCTCTCAGCCAGAAGAAGAGAAAACGCAGAACCGATGATTATATCGAGAGTTATGAGAAGGCAAAAGAAGAGATCAAAGATGCGGAAGAATCTTTGCAATTTGCGTTAAACCGTCGTTTGTGCCGGTTTACGATCAGTAAATTTCCGGACCGCCTGAAGGGCGCAAAGAGTGTACGTTATACGAAAAATCTGCGGAACATTCCGAAAGATCAGTTGAAGAAGATTAAGAAAGAACTGACTTTCTTCCATGGAATTGAACTGAGTTACATTGTAAAAGGAAAATACCGCACAGCGAAGCCATTTGAGCGGCTGGCGCATGTGATGCAGAAAAAGCGTGGTTTGTTTGGAAAACCAATCCAGTATTGGCGGTTCCTGGATAAACATATTTTCCGGAAAATGCCAGTGAAAGAGAACTGGGTATTTGTTGAAAGTTTCTTTGGAAAGAGTTATTCGGACAGCCCGAAATATTTGTATGAATATTTATATGATACATACGGAGATAAATATCATTACATCTGGTGCCTTAATAAGCGTGCCAAGGAGATGAAAGGGCATCCGCCGATCTGTAAGCGGCATACCCTCCGTTATGTATATTATCTGTCCCGTTCGAAGTACATTATCTGCAATACGAGACAGCCGGCGTGGTTTAAAAAGCGCGAAGAAGTGATGTTTTTGGAAACATGGCATGGAACACCGCTCAAAAAGCTGGCGTTTGACCTGGATGATATTCATGCGGCAAGCCAGAATCATAAGACGATGTTTTACCGTCAGGGTAAGGCTTGGAATTATTTGATCTCCGCAAACCGTTTTTCGACCGATGTATTTGAGCGCGCATTTTGCGTGCCTCGAGAGAAGATTATTGAGGTTGGATATCCAAGAAATGACATTTTGTATTCGGAGCGCGCAGACGAGATTGCGAAAGAAGTGAAGAAAGAATTTGGGATTCCGGAAGATAAGCGCGTTATCCTGTATGCGCCGACATGGCGAGACAACCAGTTTTATGGAAAAGGAAAATACAAATTCACACTGGCGATGGATCTGGAGCGTATGCGGAAAGAATTTGGAAAAGACAGTGTCATTCTGCTTCGTACGCATTATTATATCGCCGACAGTCTGGACCTGACCGGACTGGAAGATTTTGTATACAACGGAAGCACTTACAACGATGTATCCCGTTTGTATCTGGCAAGTGATATTTGTATCACGGATTATTCATCCGTATTTTTTGACTATGCGAACCTGCGTCGTCCGATGCTGTTCTTTGCGTATGATTATGAAGATTATAAAGACGAGATCCGCGGAATGTATTTTGACATGAATACGGAACTTCCGGGACCTATTGTACAAACCAATGATGAACTTGTGGATGCCCTGCATCATATCGATGAAATTTCGGAGAAATACAAAGAACGTTATGACCGCTTCTATGACAAATTCTGTCATGTAGATGACGGACACGCGTCAAAACGTGCGATTGATATTGTGTTCGAAGGGGCAAAACCTACTTTTGCAGAAACGGAGGAATGATGTGAGAACCGTAATTCGATATATCGTAAAAAAGCTGGTTATCCTGTTGTACCGGATTATGTGTGTGATCATACCGGTCAATAAAAAGCGTATTGTATTTGACTCCAGTCTCGGAAAAAGCTATTCGGGAAATCCGCGTCATATCTTTGAATATATGGTAGAAAATGGCTATCAGGAAAAATGGGAATGCACGTGGTTTTACGAAAATGAGCCATATCCGATACCGGGGGATGGCTATCAGTTCCGATATGGACGATTGCGATACTTATATTATATGGCAACTGCGAAAGTGTGGGTGTTTGACTGCCGCCAGCCGGAATGGCTGATCAAGCGGAAGGGCTGTTATTACATTCAGACATGGCATGGAACACCGCTGAAAAAGCTGGTTCTTGACATGGAAGATGTGTTTATGGTAAATGAGACGGATATCGAGTCCTATCAGAAGGGATTTGTGAAAAATGTGCAGAGCTGGGATTTTCTCATTTCCCAGAATCCGTTTTCCACGACGACATTCCGGCGCGCATTTGATTTCAATAAATGTATGCTGGAGATCGGATATCCGCGAAATGACATATTGTTTAAAAAGAACAATGAGGAAGATATCGTGCGGTTAAAACGCCGCCTGGGGCTGCCGCTGGATAAGAAGATCCTGCTGTATGCACCGACGTTCCGCGATGATGAGTTTAATGAAAATTCGAGTTACAAATTCAGTCCGAAGCTGTCGTTTCAGAAATTGAAAGAGGCGCTGCAGGAGGAGTACATTTTGATCGTCAAATATCATTATCTCATCATGGATTACATTGACTGGTTCCAGCACAAAGGATTTATCTATCATTTTGACCAGAGTAATGACATTGCGGAGTTATTTTTGGTGTCCGATATGCTGATCACGGATTATTCCTCTGTCATGTTTGACTATAGTATATTACACCGACCAATGTTCTTTTATGCATACGATCTGGATAAATACAAAAATGATCTGCGTGGTTTTTATTTTGATTACCGCGGGGAGATGCCGGGACCGATTTCGGCGGATACCGATGAATTGATCCGTGATATCAAAAATTACAATGCTTCCGAATACGAGGAGCGTTATGAAAATTTCCGCAAAAAATACAATTGCTGGGACGACGGAAATGCCTCGGCAAAAGTGGTGGATACAATAGAAGAATTATTGTAACTATTCAGGAACCCCTCCCCGCACATTCGCATTTCGAACACTTCGTGTTCTTTCTCGCCTTTGACAAGGCTAAAAATGCTCATATGAGGAGGGGGAGCCCTATTAGGCTCCAAATGTACGGAAATCAAAGCCTCTTACGTGCAAGCACGACGATTTATTGATTTCCATACATTGATCCTGAATAGTTACGAATTATTGAAAAGTTAGCGATAAGGACTGCTCACGAGGCAGTCCTTTTTTCTAACTCTACCAGCGGAACCGGCATCAGGGATAATACGGCGACCATAACCCAATGCATCGGGCTGAGTGGTACGGTATGGAAGATGAATTGCAATGGCGCATACGTAATAACGGCACATTGCAGCGCAATACACAAAAAGGAACTGGCTGCCAGTTTGCGGTTTCCGAGGATTCCGATATGGAAAAGGGATTCTTTTGTGCTTCGCATATTGAAGGAATGCACGAGCTGCGACAAGGACAATACGGCGAAACACATGGTGCTTCCGACGTCAGCGCCGCCGGTTTTGTGCCCCAGCAGATAGGCGAAGAGGGCAAGGGAGCCGATGAACATGCCTTCCACGAAGATACGGAACATTCCACCGCCGCCAAAAAGTCCTTTTTTATCGGAGCGCGGCGGTTCTTTCATAATGTCTTTTTCCGGCGGTTCCAGTCCGAGGCAGATTGCCGGGAAGGAGTCGGTCACCAGATTGATAAAGAGAAGTTGAACCGGCAGCAGTGGCGAATTGTGCCCCAGCAAAATGGCGGCGAAGATGGTCATAATCTCGCCGATGTTGCAGGACAGCAGGAAATGAACGGCTTTTTTGATGTTCTGATAAATTCCGCGCCCTTCTTCGACGGCATCGACGATGGTGGCAAAGTTGTCATCCATAAGCACCATATCAGCGGCATTTTTGGCAACATCGGTACCAGATTTTCCCATTGCGCAGCCAATATCGGCTTTTTGCAGGGCGGGCGCATCGTTGACGCCGTCGCCGGTCATGGCGACGACTTCTCCCTGTGATTGAAAGGCTTTTACAAGGCGCACTTTGTGGGTCGGCGAAACACGGGCATAGATACTGTGACTGTGTATCACATCAGTAAGTTCGGTATCGGAAAGTTGTTCGAGTTCAGGCCCGGTCATAACTTCGCTGTCGTTTTTGCAGATGCCAAGAGACTGGCCGATGGAAGCGGCGGTCAATTTGTGGTCCCCGGTGATCATAACCGGCCGGATACCGGCTCGCCGGCACCTTGCGACGGCGAAAGGCGCCTCTTTTCGCGGAGGATCCATAAAGGCGGCAAAGCCGACAAAGATCAGGTTATTGTCGCAGTTTTTATGTACGGAAGAAGGAGCCGTTTTGGGCAGATCACGATATCCAATGGCAAGTACACGGAGCGCATCTCCGGCATACATTTGCAAGATGTCACCGAGGTGCTTTTTTTGCAGGGAACTAAGCGGTTTTTCTCCTTCTTTTGTCAATATTTTTGTACAACGCGATAAAAGAATTTCCGGTGCGCCTTTTGTGATACAGCGCAGGCCGCCGGAAAAAGAGTGGATCGTGGTCATTCTTTTTCTCTTAGAATCAAACGGAATTTCATCGATCAAAGGAAAATTTTTTCCCCATTTTTTTACAGGATAAGACTGCTCATCTGCATAGCGGTAAATGGCTTTTTCTACCGGACTGCGACCGTGGCTGGCTAACGTGAAAAATTCAAACAATTTTTCCGGTTCCACGAAGGAGTGCGATTTTGTCATTGTCATTTTGTTTTCGGTCAAAGTTCCGGTCTTGTCAGAACAGATAACGGTGGCACTTCCCAGCGTCTCTACCGCAGGAAGCCGGCGAATGACTGCATTTTTCTTCGCCATGCGTTCGACGCCGAGCGAGAGCATGATCGTGACGAGAGCCGGCAGACTTTCCGGAATGGCAGCGACACCAAGGCTTACGGAAGTCATAAACATATCAAGAAGTGGCTGTTTTTTTAAAATCCCCAAAAAGAATATGAGGACGCAGATTCCCAGAGCAAGTACGCCGAGAAGTTTACCGGTGTGATTCAGCTTTTTTTGCAGCGGCGTATCCGGCGGTGTTTCGGAGGAAATCAGATTGGCAATCTTTCCCAGTTCGGTCTGCATCCCGGTCGCGGTGACGACGGCCGTCCCGCTTCCTCCGACGACAATTGTTCCGGCGAAAACCATATTGGTTATGTCCGCAAGGGAAGGCGTTATATCGGATAAAGGATTTACAGTTTTTTCCACCGGGTGTGTCTCGCCCGTCAAAGCAGATTCTTCCACGGAAAGAGATAGACTTGTCAATAATCTGGCGTCAGCGGGCACGAGGTGTCCGGATTCCAACAAGATAATATCGCCCGGTACGAGGGCGGCAGCTTCGATCTGTTTTGTATCTCCACCTCGCAGACAGAGTGCCAGAGGGGCAGAAAGTTCTTTGAGCGCCTCAAGTGAGCGGCGCGCACGTGCTTCCTGAAAAACACCGAGAACAGCATTGAGAATGACAATCGCCAAAATGATCGCCGGTTCAACGAGATCGATCTGCCCTTGCAGATACGAAACCAAAAAAGAGATCAATGCGGCGATAAGCAGTGTAATAATCATGAAATCTTTCATTTGATTTAAGAAGGAAACAAACAGGCTTTCCGGCTTCTTGTGCGCCAGTTCATTTGTGCCGTAAGTGCTTCGGCGTTTTGCCGCTTCTTTTTCTGAAAGTCCGGTTGTTTCGGATGTCTTCCAGTGAGCAAGAACTTCTTTCGGGGTACGGCGTTCCCAGGATAATGGATTCATAATGCCCTCCTTTGGCAGTGGTACAATTCAGTGTATGCGGCAGGAAGGGAAAAAAGCACCGGAAGGGAAAGAAAACATAAAATGATACTAGGGTATCAAAGTCAGTGATTTTCCGTGTTTACACGAGAAAATCACTGACCTTGATACCCGAACAAACATAAGAACGGAGCGCTGTGGCGCGGAGTTCGCATGTTTGTAGGGACGGCGGAAGCTGCGGAGCAGCGGAGCGGACCGTAGTATCATGTTACTCACAGGAACGGAGCGCTGTGGCGCGGAGTTCGCATGTTTGTAGGGACGCGGAAGCTGCGGAGCAGCGGAGCGGAGTGTGCGGGTTTGTAGGGGCGGCGAAAAGGCAACGCAAAAAGGGAAACCCGGCGAAATCCGCTGCCTTTAGAGCTGGCAAGAAGCCTAAAAGGCAACGAAACCAGAGGAAATTGTCGGAATCCGTTGCCTTTCCCAGCTGAGGGAAGGCGAAAAGGCAACGTAAAAAGGGAAACCCGGCGAAATCCGCTGCCTTTACCGCTGGCAAGAAGCCTAAAAAGGAAAACAAAAAAGGGAAAGGAGGTTAATACATGTTATGGATCATTTTACTTGCCCTGTCGGCGACGGTGGATTCGTGGGCAGTAGGGATGACATATAAAGCGCAGAAGATCAAGATCTCGCTGGCGGCGAAGGGGATGATCTCGCTGGTATCCGGGATGACGGCGCTGATAGCGGTACTTTTCGGCAGACTGCTTTCAGAGATTCTGCCAATTGCTGCCATTCAAGCATCCGGTGGAACGCTGCTGGCAGTCATGGGCGTGAAAGCATTGTGGCAGATAAAAAAGGAAAAGGAAAAGACCAACTATGATCTGGATCTCTCGCAGAAAATCGAGACGTGGGAGGCGGTCTGGATGGGGACGGTGCTGTCCGCGGATTCCTTTTTGGTGGGAATCGGACTGGTACAATATGGAAATCAGGCTTATGTTTTTCCCGCTCTGGTGACCGTTCTTACAGGTGGATTTCTTATTTTGGCACAACAAATTCGGTACTGGAGAATATTTGATTATATTTCTGCTGCATTTTTGACACTCGCCGGAATATTTCAACTATTTACTACCTTATAATGTAATAACTAATGATAATGTAATGATTGATGTAAAAATGAAACCGGGGTTTCCCATGAGGGATTTAGAACTCCGTCGGTGCATAGAGGGTGTAATATACCCTCATGCACCGTTACGTGAGTTCTTTTAAGCGAAAGCGGTCCCGAATGGAAAGCGCTGGTTTCATTTTCTATTTTAGTCATTACAGTGACATTTTCCTATTTACAAAAAGGACACTTTTATATACAATATTAGATAGGAAAGTCTGTTTTGTTACAGAATGGAGAAAGGCGGGAACGTGAAATGAGTATCGTAGCACAATTTTTTATGATAATGGGGGGAGTACTGACCGGATATGTAGGGATTGGCCTGGCGGCAGCTATTGGAAACCTGATTGGCGGCGGGATATTCCGCTTCCAATTCGACGAATTTATTTTCTTTATGGTGCGCCTTAGCAAGTCAGGCAAACATTTCTCCTTTGGGCTGTGTGATCCACGGCCATACATAAAATGCCAGATGATCGATATGAAACCTACGAAAGTACGAGGGGTAATCTATGGCGCATTTTCGATGGCAGTTGCGCTGTTTGTGACAGAAACTGTGTCATTGCAGCTGTTTGCGGCAAAGCGGATGCCATTTAATGCCTTTACGCTGCCGATGGCGATCGTGATGATCGGATATACGTGCTTTATTATTGTGCATCTTGTGTTTACGCAGAAAAAGAATGTCGGAGATAATCCGGGCGGGGCACTGCGGGAAGAGTACCAGCGCGTTTATGGGGAGATAAAAAAAGGAACAGAGCCGGGAGAGATCGGGATCAAAGACCTTGAATATACGGGGCATTTGACGGACCTTGGTGTATATAAAAAATATCTGATGTTAAAATATTATCATTTTTTGGATAAAGGAGATTACGCACAGGTGTCAAAAGTAATTGATGATCTGGAAAATTATGTGCCGGATAAATGGTCAAAAAGCGATCTTCCGATGCTTGCGGAGCTCGTATTTTATCATGTTATTATTCGAAAAAATGAAGCAAAAGCGCAGTTTTACGGCAAACCATTTTGCAGTATGCTGGAGGGAAATGAGGCAGTCAATGAAAAACGAGTATTTGCGTACTGGCTTTTCTTTGAGCAGAAAGACCGAGGGGCGGCGTTACAATATACGATGAAGACATTGAAACAGATTTCGTCGTATCATTTAACAGGATGTCAGAATTTGGAAAAGAAACTACTGAGCGCGTTGATCAAGCGAATCGAACGTACAGCATAAAGAAGAGAGGGTAACGATGAAGGAAAAGATTTTGTCACTGGCACAGGGAAAATTTCGATATCAACAGCCCAAACTGCAGTTGTCGTTAAACCGGTTGATCCTGCAGGTAGAAGAAGGGGGCGAAAGTTCGGAACAGCTGGTGATCTCCAATGACGAAGGAACAAAAGTAAAAGGGTTTGGAGCCAGTGAGGATATTCATTTTGACTTTTTCCCTGTATTTGATGGAAAAGAAAATCATGTAACTGTGCGGGTGAAAGCCGGAAACCGCAAGGCGGGCGAGGTGTTGACGGGAGTATTGTACCTTGTGACGGATTGTGGGGAGCAGACATTGCCGTATGAAGTGCGGATCGTAAAATCGTATTTGAAAGATTCACTGGGGCGGCCGATTTCCGGCTATCCGGAATTTGTGCGCTATGCCAAAGAAAATTTTGAAGAGGCAGTCCGGATTTTTTATCATCAGAAATTTCTCGACTGTTATCTGGAGACATTAGAAGACAAGAGGCTGTACCGGCATTTGACAAAAAAGAATTCCAAGAAAGAGGCATTAAAAGAATTTTTGGTGACACACGGAGATATGGAAAAGGAGCCGGTGTCGGAAGAAAAAACGCTGGAAGAACCAAATACCGGGACAGCGGAAATTAAAAAGCCTGCCGGAAAGAGACTTCAGGAAAAGAAACAATGGAAACGGCTGATAACCGCGCATCTTCATTATATTATGAACAGCAGCCGCCGAGATCAGTGGATCGAGGCATTGCGTACCTGCTTTCCGATGGACTATGTGCTGGAAGGCTATCTCGCACATTTGAAAAAGGACGAAGACGGAAAGCAGAAATATCTCAATCTGGTGGCAGGAGTGACAGAACCGGAAGAGGGGGCATCGATGGAACAGGTGCTTCGTTATCTGATCACCCAGTATATCAAATGTAAGATCACGAAAAATGAATTGGACAAAGATGAATTTTACTCCGAAGTCCGTCAATACCAGTCAGACGGCTATCAGCACATTTTCTGTACCGTTCTTTTGGAGCGCATGGGATATTATCAGGAAAATGTGATGGGGCTTTGGGAAGATCTGAA
>ERZ827181.1921-NODE-1921-length-20139-cov-6.868004_pt1 | contig 20139 bp, 16 predicted proteins | sample MGYA00519778_ERZ827181 | MGnify/ENA primary metagenome ERZ827181 (study PRJEB31778, sample SAMEA3449273) | human gut metagenome | biome: human gut; feature: human-associated habitat; material: faeces | place: United Kingdom | collected 2010/2012 ...
CCTCTGTCTCCCCGAACAGCAGCACATCCAGCAGATATTCCACATGGGCTTGCTTTTGTAAGGCTTCCACAAACCGGGGATGAAAGGCTTCCTCTGGGGAGTGCGGGGCATATTCCGTTCTCCATGCCATAAGCAAGTGGAAATAATCGGCAAGAATACGGAAACAGCGGTTCTTTGCTTCCTGAAACTGTTCCTCCGGGGATTTCTGCCGGGGCTTGGGCTTTTTTGCCTTTCCCGGCGGTTTCCAGTCCTCATAGGAAAGCCCGAAGTCCTGTGCCAGTTGTACGGCGGCTTCTTTCTTTCCCAGCCCATACAGGGCGGCGGCAAAATCAATCACATCCCCATCCGCACCGCAGCCGAAGCAGTGGTAACGCCGATCCAGCTTCATGCTTGGGGTTTTATCGTGATGGAACGGGCAGCAAGCCATCCCGTTCCGACCTACATGGATTCCATAATGCTCCGCAGCCTGTCTTGTTGTGACGGACTGCTTCACAGCTTCAAATACACCGATGCCTTGCGGTTTCTCTGTACTTACAAATATGTTATTTCAGCGAATGGTCACTCACGGGTCAGCCGACGAATATTGCCGATGATGAGCATTAAGTCATCGTCATTCAGCTTTCGCAATTCTTCAATGGCCGTTTGCAGGAGTGCGGGATTTTCTTCGGATTCATCGAAGAATTGGCTTGGTGTAATATCAAAATAGTTACAGATTTGAAGAAACTCTGCCATAGGTGGCAACGATTTGCCAGAGGATATGTTATAAACATAGCTTCTGCTATGCCCGAGATCATAACTCATTTGATATTCAGAGACACCCTTTTTTAATCTCAGCTGAGTAATTCGATCACGCACGAATTGTGTTTGTTTATAGCGTATCAAAAATGTTTTAACCCGCATTGCATTGCAACAAAAAACGAGTGCCATGGGCACTCGTTCAGGCGTCGCTTCTTTTCGTGAAGTATCTAACTTGAGGACACAAAATCCGGCAAGATTCGATTAATATTATTCTACAAAATGTTGTCGGATTTGTCAATATGCCGCGCTCTTATTGCCAGAAAAACTCCCATTATTTTGGCAGAAGGAGGTCAGACGCTCCTGAATCCGTGTATTCGTTGCGATGTCTACTCTCAAAGCCGTCATAGTAGCCGTCAGCAAGGATCAATGAGAGGAGTGTTTTTCTGTGTCCAAAAGAGGCGAGAATATTTACAAGCGAAAAGATGGTCGTTGGGAAGGTCGGTACATCAAGGAGCGTTCTGCTGACGGGAAGGCGAGATACGCATATGTTTATGGGAAAAGCTATGCCGATGCGAAGCAAAAGCTGCTGGACAGGCGGATTGCCCAAGCGCAAAACATCGACTGCTCTCCCAGCCATACAAAGTACGGGGATATTCTTCGCAACTGGATTGCCATGTCCCGCGTTCATATAAAAGAGTCGACTTATTCCCGATACATCCATCTTGCAAATGCCCACATTCTACCTTACTTAGGAGATCTGCAGACGGGCAAGCTGACTACCCAGACGGTCGAAAAGCACATCTCTTTTCTTTTGAATAAGGGGCGTGTCGATAAAAAAGGTGGTTTGGCCCCCAAGACTGTTTCGGATATTTTAACTCTTATCAAGGGGTCGATTGATTATGCAAATTGTTCTGGGTACTCAGTTAATTGCTATCTCGACCGGTTGACTGTTAAAAAAACGCAGCTTGATATGCGCGTCCTAAGTGTCGACGAGCAACACAGTCTCTGTGATATCCTTATGCGGGATATGAATCTGACCAAATTCGGTGTGCTGCTCTGCATGTATACTGGGATCCGTATCGGAGAAGTCTGCGCTTTGAAATGGGAGAGAATAGATTTTTCGGAAGGCATTTTGTCCATTCGGGAAACTCTGCAGCGCATTCAAGCCACGGATGTAGGGGCCTGTAAGAAAACGAAGATTGTTATAACTGAGCCCAAAAGCAAAAAAGCCGTCCGGGATATTCCGCTGCCTGGTTTTGTCCTTGAATACGCTGCGTCGCTGAAACATAATCCTAAAGCATATATACTAACTGGATGCAGCGACAGATATATCGAGCCGCGTTCATTGCAGTACACTTTCAAGAAGTACACTCAAGAATGTGGCCTGACCGATGTAAATTATCATGCGTTACGGCACACCTTTGCAACTCGCTGCATTGAACTGGGATTTGATGTTAAGACCCTCAGTGAGCTTTTGGGCCACTCCAGCGTAAACATCACCCTGAACAGATACGTTCATTCTTCAATGGACACCAAGAAAACCAACATGCAGCGGCTCACATTATAGCCGTCAAGAAAACCGTCAAAAAGCCGCCGGATGCTTGCACAGCAGGCATCCGGCGGCTTTTGTCATGAAGTTAGATACTTCACGAAAGATAGTATTGTTTAATTGGAAAAAATATTAGGAGGCATGTGCTTGATAAATCGAGGCAAAAAGTGTTGGGAGCTCTCACAATCGCAAAAAGATAAATATATCGAGATACTCACTTCGAAGCTCGCTGCACTACGAGCGCATACAGACATATCCCAAGAAGACCTTGCAAATATTATCGGCATATCAAGGCAGACATATTATGCAATAGAAAACGGGAAAAGAGCAATGTCTTGGAATACTTATCTGTCACTAATCTTTTTCTTTGACTCAGTGGTAGAAACCTCACAAATGATAAGAGAACTTGGTGTATATCCGACTCAGTTGGTAGAGCAATTTAACAATATTGCCGCCACATAAATAAAGGAGAAAATAGTATGGCTATCGCAGAGGTAATCAAATTTGAAGGCCCGCAAGATGCGCTGGTTTGGAAATTTCCAATAGAAGATTTTAACGCAACATCTCAATTAATTGTAGACGAAACTCATGAGGCATTGCTCGTTGTAAACGGTAATGCTGCAGATTTGTTTACTGCAGGTCGTAGGACTCTGTCTGTTCCCAACATTCCCATCGCCAGAACACTTATTGAAATTCCTACCGGAGGGAATTCCCCATTCCCTTGTAAGGTCTTTTTCATCAACAAAGTTCACGCAATGGATCTCCTTTGGGGCACGCAGGGTCCTATTGCTTTAGAAGATCCTCTATATGACATTTTCATGCATGTCATGGCCAACGGAAGTATGTCTGTTTCTGTGGAAAATTCCCGCAAGTTTATGCTGAAAATCGTTGGTTTCAGGGATCGTTTTACCCCCGATGATTTAATTGCAAAATTCAGAGGGATTATTTCCAGCCACGTCAAGGATTGCATCTCTAAAATCATGATTAACGGCATGCTGAGCTATTTCATGATGAATGCACACCTATTCGAACTGAGTGGCGTTATTAAAGAACGTTTAGATAAAGTATTCGAGGAATATGGTGTCCGAATCGAGTTCTTCAACATTGAAACGATTGAGGTTCCAGAGGCCGATTACAAAAAGGTCAGCGAAGCGAAAGAACGAAGAACGAGCAGATTGATCGAAGGCTATACATGGCAAGAAGAGCGGCAGATGGTGATTGCCGAAAAGTTTGCCAGCAATCAAGGTACTATGGGAAATATTGGCGGAGCTGTTGGCGGCTTTATGATGGGTGGTGCCATGGGAGGCTCCATCGTTGACATTGCGAGAAGCGCACTTGATCCCGAAAAAATTCCCACAGAGAAACCGCCCAAGAATGCGGCTGGGACGAGTTCCCATGTTGGGCAAGCTCCATCCTCCATTGATGTAAATGACTTCTTTAAACCCAAGTCCGAAACCTTGCATGAAAGCGAAAATAGCAAGTGCCCCAAGTGCGGCGCAGATCTTCCTGAAAATGCAAAATTCTGCCTGAACTGCGGAGAGCGCATACCTGTAGAGGCTGGGATGGTTATCTGCCCCAATTGCGGTAAGAGTGTCCCTAAAGCAAAATTCTGCCCTGAGTGTGGGCACAAGTTCGGCAATTCCTGTCCCAACTGCGGCGCATCTCTTGCCGATGGAGCAAAATTCTGCATGGAATGCGGCACTAAATTATAAGGAGAAAAAACATGAAAAAAGGAAAAGCAACAGTAAGCATTGGACTCATATATGTAATTCTTCTCGGTGTGTTCAATCTGCTCGTGTTCACTATCTTTAAAACCCACACCAAGGTGTTCTGGCTCAGTTATGCATTTATGACTGTAGCTTTTATCGTCCAAATTCTAAGCATGTTCCTGTCTTTTAAGACCGCCGATGTTGAGACCGCTTTCTTTGGAATCCCTCTTGCATCTTTCTCAATCTACTATCTTTGTGCATCTCTGATAGTTGGTGCAGTTTTTATGGTTTTCCAGAATGCCGGGTTTACGCTGGCGTTGGTGATTCAGACTTTGATTTTGGCTGCATTCCTCATCATTGCAATCATTTCGTTGCTTGCCAGAGATACCGTTCAGGCAATCGGTGAGAATGTGAAGCAGAATGTAACCAACCTCAAATCTATTTTGGTAGATGTCGAGATGTTGTCATCTTCCTGCACTGATCCCGAACTCAAGCAGGCACTGAACAAGCTTGCCGATACCGTCAAGTATTCAGATCCGATGTCCACCACTGCTGTCGAACTTGTTGAGCAGCGTATTATGCGCAAGATTTCCGAGCTGAGAGTTTCTATCGATAACAATCAAATTCCTGATGCACTTCAGGTGTGCAAGGAACTTGAGTTGCTCTATGTGGAGCGTAATAAGAAACTGGCTCTTTCTAAATAAGTAGTAAACAAAAGATTGGAGAGCGTCCGGTATGGGAGTGAGTTTTGTTGCGAGAAAATGCACGCAATGTGCAGGCAGATTGCAATATATCAAGGAAAAGAAACTGTGGAAATGCCTATATTGCGGTGCTGAAATTGAACGGCAGGAACAATACGACGGCCTCTTTACAATCAAAAATGTTGTGAGGCAGTGTTTGCTTGATACTGCATTTCGTCGACTGGACAGCGCAGCAAAAAACCTCGTCGAATGTGAAAAAATAGATTCGCGCTATGTTGGAACTTTAATTGCAAAAATCACACATGAGATGATTAGCGTTATTACTCCGGGGGCATGTTCGGAACGGGATGTTCGCAATCTTTTTGCTCAATTGAAAAAGAACTACGAGCTTTTGCGCGGAATCAGCCCGACAGTTACCGAGGAGGAAGAAGTTCTCTACGAGTTTTTGGAAGAGCCGGATATCTTTGCGACATTGGTCCTTGTATATGATTCGCTGAATGACTCCGCCCGCCGGGACTATGTTCTCCAAATGCTTGACGCCAAACAGGTCTACTCCAAAGACGCCAACGGCAATCTCCTTACATACGCTCTCAAAAACGGTAGACAGGACCTGGCGGATGATGTTCTGAGCAATACAAACAACATCAATGTCAGCATGGCGTTATCCGAAGTACTTCAGAAGTATCTTGATGGCGATAAGAAGCGGGAGCATATAGCTGATCTCATCAAAACGCATGCGCTTGCTCACGAAGATTGTGCTGTCATCGAAAAGTATTTGACTTCTCCCTGCGACTCAATCGACACCAAGGCTACTGTCATTAATGCAGCCGTAGCAAACGGTATGGATGTGAGCCTTGAATTTGTAGTCCGCAATATTTTGCCTGTAGCGGGAAATGAAAATACACTTTCCATTCTTGATGCCTATTGCAGCAAAAAACTTGTAGATGATGATGTCTTTCGTATCCTCAACTTTGCGTGCGCTTGTAAGGATTCCAAGACCGCGGTTGGAGCACTTGACTGTCTGAAGCGTGGCAACCAGTATGTGCTCGTTCCCAGTAAGACAGTCATTGCTATGCTTTCCGAGCGTGACTTAACGGCTTCCGACAAGATTTCCATACTCGACAAATTATTTGAGTTTAAGGTTGAGGCCAAGAGCGTTGAGGCCGTGATGACCAACTATCTCTGCTTTAACCAGGATCCAGTGGCCACCCGAAAAGAGGTTATCCTTTACCTTTTGGACAAATCCCCTCAACTCCCCACAAGTACAGTTCAGAACTATGTCCTTAAGTGCGCTGTCGACGGGAATGAAAAGCCTGCAATTGTGAAAGCCATATTTGACAAGGGACTGAACACAAGTTTCTTTAATGAGCTCTTGTCAAAATATATGAATTCATCAACAGACAGCAACGAAGTCAAAGCAGAGATCACGGATATTCTTTCTGGCGGCGGTTTGAAGATTGACCCAAGTTCATTTATTGAGTATATCTGCGGAACACAGGCCGATGTTCCGACGAAAATTCAGTTTATCAAGAAAATGAAAGCCAACGGTTCACAGCTTCGAAGTGATGCGGCGAGTACATACCTCGAAAGAACCGCTCCTAATCAATTCAGTTCAGAACTTTTCTCATTGATTTTTACTCCCGCCAGTTCCTTCAGTGCAAAGGCAGCAGAGCGTTATCTGCTTTATTGCCGAGATAGAGAAGCAATCAAAGCGCAGAACTTCCGCACGATTGCAGAACGTTGCTCTGGCGGCATCGGAACAATGACATGTCAGGTAAGTCATGCAGGAGATAGCATTTCCTGTAACATCTTACAGGCTTATGTTTTACTTTCGGATGACTCTCAAGGTGTTACCCAAGACATCGTTGGATGGCTGGTTGCACAGCAAAAAATGAAGATCAACGCTGAAATCACTGCTTCCGGGAAAAGTATGAAGTTCAAAAAATATGTAGTAGCAAACAAGGACAAGCTGAGTAACACGGCTAACCTTATTTGCGAACAGTACAAAGTATATTCAATGCTATTTTAGTCAGAATGGGGGCTGCTTCGTGGTTAATACATTGGAACTTGCAAACGGCAATTTTGTTACCATGGCAGTCGCCGAAGTGACCGCCGTGCCTTACTTTGAACTCTACGACAAGGCGCTTGATCGTGCAAATTACATGAATCAAGTTTTGTTTACGCAAATCATTTCATCCATGCATCGCAAGTCCATCCCTAACCAAGCATCCTTTGAGTTCCTTTTCCAAAGTGTCCCTGTCAGCAACCAAACCTACAAAGCACAGGTAAAACTGTATTTCATTGTGAGAAGGATCGGTGCAAACAGAATCGAAAACGAGAAAGCTGTCGCCGATACTATGTCCAGCATCCAAATTGATCTGGAAGAGAAAAATTATGTCGTAGAAGCCTTTGATAAAATCAGCGATTATGAAAGCTTTGCGCATTCGCTTGAAAAGGCAAATTGCTCACGAGTTCTCTCAGTCTCAAAGAAAGAGAAAGCTATTCCAAATGCTTTATCAGCGAATGGTCTTATGTACTATAACGAAGTGGTTGACCCGTCCGAAAATATAAACACGGCTGCAATCACCAATGCATTGACCCAATATCCGAATAGCGTTATTTCTCTGCAGATTATTCCGACAAAATACAGTGTCCAAGAAATCTATGGTATTGAAGAGAATAAAAATTTTCTCAACCATTATGTTAGTCAAATCCGATTTGGGCACGGCCTTCGGGTCGATGCCAATACGCAGATGCTTGTAGATGCATACGACTATTATTCAGAAGCCAATAATGAGCCGCTGTTTCTCTATAATTTTCTGATTTATTCAGAAGCAAACAGCGCTGCGGATTTGGCAAACCGGTTGATCGACTCTGTGGAGGTGGAAGGGAAAGCAACGGGCAGTGCGTTGACTGCAGTCGATGTATCTGATTTCGCTATGGCTCCTGCGCAGAATATTTTTGCCAGCCCATGGATTTTTAACAACATATTGCTGTACAAGGCGAGGGATTTGCGTTTTTGGAGCGGGAAGGCAGCTCCTGTGCATCTACAGCGTCTAAAACATTTAATGACGATGCGAGAGTTCCGCGGAGTTTTCAAATTCCCGATTGATGACGAAAAATTGATTGGGTTAGATAGTAAAAAAGTCCTTGCCAATCGGGAACGTCTGCATCAAAGCATTATTGCGGAGGGTAACTTTAAGGTCGGCATTATTCAAAATGTAAGTATGTCCGGTAAAAACGCAAATGCACATGCCGGTATTCCTTTGAATGATTTCACGAAGCACGGTCTGATTGTGGGTATGCCAGGTTCCGGCAAGACAAACTTCTCGTTAGGCCTACTGCTACAATTCTGGAAAGACTTCCATATTCCGTTCTTGGCAATTGAGCCGACAAAAAGCGAGTATCGGTCGCTGATTGATGCCATCCCAAATTTGCAAATTTTTACGCCGGGAAAAACGGCAGTATCTCCGTACATTATCAATCCTTTTGTGCCGCCGAAAGGCGTGACTGTAGAGAGTTTTGTGCCAAGCCTGATGTCAGCGTTTAAGGCCGCATTTTCCATGCCGAATCCACTACCGGATCTGTTCCTCTCGGCAATCAATGATTGCTATAACGAATATGGGTGGAGAAATGACAGTACCACCGATGACCCAGATGTTCAGTTTTTCGGGCTATATGAATTTATTAAAGTGTTCAAGCGAAAAATGCAGCGAATGGATTACAAAGGAGAGGTCAAATCCAATATGGAAAGTGCCGGTGTTGTCAGGCTTGTGAGTTTGATAGAGCAGAACAGCAATATCTACGACACCGTTCATACAATCCCCCTCGAAGATCTTTTAAGCAAGCCCACTGTAATTGAACTAAATGCCATCAATAATAAAGAGCAGAAATCCCTCATTATGGCTTTGCTTTTGATCATGATGTGCGTCTACACGAAAAACAATGTTGCCGGCGATGGAAAACTGAAAAATGTAATGTTGATTGACGAGGCGCATGTCCTGCTTGCCGGTAGTGCTGCCAAATCTGATGAGAGCGCAGATTCGCAAGGATCCACAATCGAATCTTTGGAAGACATGATTGCCGAGATACGCTCTTACGGTACAAGCATCATTATCGCTGACCAGTCCCCCACAAAGGTTGGCCGAAACATTGTAGCTAATACGAATGTAAAAGTTATATTCAAACTGGTCGAAAAAGAAAACAAAGATGCAATCAGCACCGCCACGAATATGAATGAGGCAGACTATGATCTCCTCGGACGCCTTGGAGTCGGAGAGGCCCTTCTGCACTACGGGCGTGTATATAGTCCCCTGCACATCAAGACATACAATGTGCATGACCGCGCAGAAATTCGAGATGTCATTTCAGATACAGAAATTGCTTCAATGACCACCTATTGGGATAGTCATCAAAAGCTCCTTATCCCCCATCGTGAGTGCGTCCATAACGGTATGTGCAAGGATGGTTGTGACTTTAAGCTGCGTTCTGGTGCGGATTTCGTTGCATCACGACTTGTAAATACACTTCTCTATGATGTAGCAGACAAGACCGCATTCGTTAAACTTCTGGTTCAACTTGATCGGCCGATATTGGAAGTGCTAAAAGACAATCCCACGATTACTCCCAGTGTAAGACTTAGCAACTGCATCAAAATCAAGTTTCTGCGCAAAGCATTGCTTGTGAAGAGTTTTGGGATAACCAAAGCCGAGTATGAAATGATACTGAAACATCCGAATTTCTTGAAGGGAGGAAGCAGAGATGCCTGACGAATTTTGCGTTCCGGACGGAAACGATTTCAGCGACACGGGGCCTGATATCGTTGATTCTGATAGTTTTGACGTCACATCGGATAGCAGTGTCGACGACTTGTCTGATATTATGACGGATAGTGTAGATACCAGCGCCCCTGTGCTGGATGACGACTTCTATCATGCGACACCAAATTCTGATATTCCTATTCTCCAAGAGGATGGCTCTGTTGCTTCATTGGAGGAGATCATGGCGGCAAATGCTGAAACTGACAGCGGTCCTCTGGATGAGGTAGAACCCTATGTGGCAACGCCAAACTCCGACATTCCCATTCATCAAGAGGATGGCTCTGTTGCTTCGTTGGAGGAGGTCATGGCAGCAAACGCCGAAACTGACAGCGGCTCTCTGGACGAGGTAGACCCCTATGTGGCAACGCCAAACTCTGACATTCCCATTCTTCAGGAGGATGGTTCCGTCGCTTCACTGGAGGAGATTATGACGAGGAATGCAGAGACGGATAGCAGTCTTGATTCTGCGTCATCTGATAGTGCCGATAATGGTGATTCGACTCTATTAAACGATGAGGCTGATGCCATTGGGGATGTCAACACAGAGACAGAAGGCCTCCCTGAAACTGTTGGTGAGCCTATCCACATGACCCAGAGCGATGTGGAATGGTACATAGAAAACGCTAACGATTCTGAAAGCCTTCGCCAGATGCGAGATGACATTGCATCTGGTCGAATTCAGGTTGACGCTGATACTGAAGTGCCATCCGACGATTCCGTTGATGAGGCATCTGGTCCAATTCTTACCCGAGATCATAACGAGCAATGGGAAATTGGAAATCACGCTATTGACGATACCATTGAGGCCATGCGCGATGATCTTCGGGATAAGGGAATGGAAGATGGGCCGGAAATGGAAGCCATCGTGATGACAGAACGTGCAAGGATGCAGGAAGAACTAACAAGAAATATCAATGGTGATTTTTCTGATCCATACCAAAAGCCCGATTTTACTGAACTCATGCAAGGTAATGGGGTAGATACAGTAGATACATCTGTTCAGAATATTCCCACTGATGTGCAAGAAGCTGATACTGTTGAAGCCGCTGATGTAGTTGCAGATGTCCCGCAAGATATCGACTACGATGCTGTGTATTCAGGCTTAGACAGTTATGATTTTGATGGCATTGACTACAGTTCAGATGTAGACAGATTAGATTCCTCTCTCGAGAACTTCCAGGATGGGGCTTGGGAAAATCTCTCCGTCGATGAACAAAAGGCTGCGATGAGTGACTTGGCAGACTATGTTAAGGATGTCATCGGTTTTGACAATCCCCCGCAGATTGTGTACTACAACAATCCTGTTGATGGTGACTATGGTGGCTACTCTCCCGGCACGAACACCTTGGAGATTAACGAGCATATGCTCTATGACAATAACGAAGCTGCTGATACAATTGCGCATGAACTTTGGCATGCTTACCAGCATGAGCGAGCTATGAATCCGCAAAGCGCCAAAGACTATCAGTATCAATACGGATTTGAAAATTACATCCGTCCCGATGATGATTTCACCGCATATCAAGACCAACTCGTTGAGGCTGAAGCCAGAGCCTTTGCTCAACAGTTTAAGGACAGATTAAGTACGAAAAGGAGGAGCATTTAATGGAAATCATTCGGAAATATCTGATTGAAGAAAGGAAAATGCCCGTAGTTGTTGCCGATCGCACACTCGAAAAACTTGCTCGACATCCCGACATTTCGGATGAACTGAAAAGCTGGATTGCTAATCGGACGTATGAGACGAATACCCCTGTTTCCGTCGAAGGCTATACCGGAGCCGATATTGCAAGACTCGCACCATTCATGGATGGGGTTGGAGTATTCACATTTTTGGTTTCGCTGAGGGAACAGCCCGAAAAGGCAAAAGAACAGATTACCATGGGGTTTCCCCGAAAGTAAAATACAGAGTAAAGGAGGTTTTCCGCCGTGACTGATGAAGAAATCCAGCGTGAGCGAGAAGAAGCGGAACGGTTAATCCGCGAAATCAATGCCACAATTGACCGCATCAATCGAGTCAACCAGGAAAATGCCCAGTTGGAATATGAGCTTGAACAGTCCATCAACAATGTCAAAATTCTAATTGGAAATTGCGGTGAAATGGACAAAGCCGTGTATGAGCAAATGGGCTTTCTGTCTGGCAAAGTTGGTGAAGCAGATATCAGCACAAAGCATGTTTTTGATGCAATTAACGAACTCACCACTCAATACTTCACTTTCAAGAAGATTTCCACAGCGTCGAAAAATGTTACTCAATTTACCGATGAGTACCACACTCGATTTTCCTATTACAATGAGCTGCGTCGTATATCCTTAGGTTATGTGGTTGGACTCGATTCTCACATTATTTCAAGTGATAATGCCCGTAAAAAAGTTGAAAAAGCATATTTGCAGAATACAGAATACTGGCTTGCCTATTGTATCTCTGCAGTAATGCTTTGGGCCAGCAATGAGCCTGAAGCTGCACAGAGAGCAATGAGCAAGAGCCTTTCTGTCAATTACTTCAATTCGTGCCTGTTCTACTTGCTGATTAATCTCAGATTCAATCGAATCGAGGCAGCGAAAAAATGGTATGTGAATTATCTTGACCGGGCAGATATGAATGACCTCGGTGACGAATGGCAGTACCTCCTGCAGGCCTATTTGTTTGGCGCTTTTGGCTCAGACGAGGAGTTCCAAAACATTGTGGCACAGTGCTTCCAAAATATGCTTGGACAGGTTGAGGTAACGACTGTTGACTTCGCAAAGAAGTTCACTAAGAAAGCCATTGAGTTTGCGGAACTCTATGTTCACAAGTCTGAACTGGAGTACACCACTCTGCGCCGTACTTGCAGTGAATATAGCGAGATGCACAGTCTGCTATCCACGGCGGAGAAGAATGCCGAAATTGCAAAATACTATGATTCGCTCTCGAACGCAGAGGGTACTGAGGGTGAAGATTTATCCCAGCGCATCGAAAATGTTTTGTACTCTTTGGTTAACGACTATGATGATGACGAACTAAAGGTCGTTCAGAAAATCAAGTATAACGAGGCTGTTATTAATGCGCGAGGCGATATTGCTATCGCACAGGCCAACTACGATGCGATGTTTGCCGAACAGCAGAAAAAGAAAAACCTCGGCGATTTGCTTCTATCCTGGGCCTTTGCAGATGATAGCAGTCAGGCCGATGTATCCGTCAAGCGTTTCTCCATTTCCTTCATGAAGGAAGCAATTGCAAAGGGCTTTGAGAAGTTCGTGGAAAGCTACCGAGCAAAGGAAAAGGAAAAATACACTTTCACTATCGATGATTGCACCCTCACTTGCGGCGAAGATGATCTTGCTGAGGCAGAAAAGAAATTGGACGCGCACTATGACAAGAACAAGCTGCGCGACACATTCAAAGATAAATTTGTCCTGATTTACTCTGTAATGTGTGCCGCATCCGTTGTGTTGCTGCTGGTTCTTCTGGCCTATTTCTCCCCCGTAATCCTTACTATTGCGATTCTCGTTGGACTTGCGGGTAGTTTCCTGCTCTGGCGCCGAATCGTGGATATGGGCAAGATTCTAAAAGAGAAGAAGCGCAAAGGCAAACTACTCTTGAAGCAAGCCTTGGATGAACTGACTCAGTGGCGTAAGGCTTATAAAGAGGCTGATGCCCAGAGTGCCGATATGCTTAATGCAATTGCAAGCTTTTAATACAGGAGGTAGCAAGATATGTCTTACGCACAGCAGGCGATTAACAGCCTGGATCAGACTATCAACTCGTTTAAATCCCGAGTTGATGTAAAGGTCAGTGATGTCAGCACTTCGACCGCTAATATTCAGGCAACAACCAATAGAATCTACGAGAATATTGAGCGGTTCAAAAACGACCTTATGCACGGCGAGGAAAGCCAAATCGCTCATGAGAACATCTTGAGAATTGACCAGATTATAAAGGAGCAGTTCAGCAACCATATTGCAATCCGCAGAACTGTTATGGGCGTTGTCCGTGATTTTGATATTAACCTTGTTCGGAACAGCACCATTCAGGAACTGTCAGAAGAGTTATGGATCACCAGTTCCAGATACTGGCTCTCCTATGCCCTTATCGCAATTACTGCATGGGTGAATAACTACCCGGAGGTAGCAAGAAACGCCCTTGCCGAGAGCGGCAGAAAAGATGCAATCAAGACTACGCTGTTTTTCTGCCTAATGAATCTCCGTTTCGGCCGTATGGATGCTGCCAAGAAGTGGTTTTATGAGTATTTCAAGACACTCGATCCCACCATGCTCCAACAGGAGACAGCTATTTTGCTGCAGTCTTTCCTTAATGGCATCTTTGGCAAAGATAAGGAATTGGAGCAGGAAGTTATCAGTCTGATTGACGAGTGGATCTCTATCATTAATGATAACGAGCAGATTTCTACCGAGCTCCTCAATGCTTATGAGACCTACATCAACAATCTGAGTGCTCCGGTTCAGTTTAGTTATGAATCCATCCTGCAATTCTGCGTGAACTCCAGCGAATTAGAGAACTCCTATAAAGATGTTTCCAAGTTTGAACTCCTCTTACAGTTCGTGAAAGGCTTAGATGTAGATGCAGCCCCTCAGGATGATACAAATTACAAAAGCCGCATTGATGCTATCTTGATGAACCTCATCTCCAACTACGACGCAGAAGAGCTTGAGTTAAAGAAGCAGCAGGAGTATTACCGTTGTATTGTCGAGAATAATGGCGACATTCCCCAAGCCGAAGCTCAATTCCAAGCCATGGAGGAACTTGAAAACACTCAGTTTAACATTGGCAAGCAGATGCTGAAGTGGGCTATTTACGATGACAATGATCAAACCAATATACAAGTCCGCAAATTCGGTTTTCAGAATACCAAGGCGTGGTTCAAAAATGCTGTTGACAGGTTTGATGCAAAGTTGCAGGAGGCCTTTCCGTCTGAGTACAAACTACATATCGACACTTGGGATGGCATCAGTAACGGTAATGATCAGTCAGAGCAAGTCGAAAGTATCAAAAATCACTTTGAGAACAACAAGTTTCAAAATATGTTTGTCAATACGCCAAACATTGCAGCGGCTATTCTGTTCATCGCATCTGCTGGTCTTGCCTTTGTGACGCTGTACTCTCTGGTTGTTACAGCTCTGGCAGCTGGTTTCCTCGGCTTCCGGGTATTCAAAGCGATTCAGGGCTACCCTGTTCGTGTTCAGGCTGCACTTGACAATTTGAACGCTGTAATGAACGAAATCGCAGAGTTCAGGCGTTATTATGAAGAACAGCGCGCCAAAAAGGGCGAGCTCCTCAGCACTGTTGAATTTCTTTAATTTTATATTAGATAGATAAGGAGATAATGTTATGAGCAACGAAAAGAATACTCAGGATCTTGAGTTCGAGCAGATGATGGAGCAGCGTATCCGTGACAACTTCACTGCACCTGCAACAGACGGCGTTCAGATTTCTGATGAGCGGCTTAAAGAAATGAGCAAAAAGCTTCCTGAGTGGAGTCTTGAGCCGCCTTATAGCTTTCTGAAATGATAGGACTCCAAGAACGGGCGATTGCTGAAGCGCCCTCTACATATCAGGAATGGCTTGATTGTTTCGAACGTATGAAGGAAGTGCCTCTATCCAACAACAGAGATCTTGAAGTGCTTTCGCTTGGAACTTTTGCTGGAGCCGGAACGATGCAGGCAGCATTTGAACGCCAAATGGTGGATACTGTCAATGTTGTTCTAAATAAAAGTACGAAGCGTTTTATGCGGGATTTGAATGAGTGCATTGCTTTCAACGAATTGGCACAAGTAGATGTTCTATTCAAGCGGCTGAAAAAGGACATCCACAAGGCTACATTCTTCGTAAATCTTTCGTTTCTGCCCAACAGTTTTAAAACTGAATTATATCGTTCTGTTACTGAACAAATGACGATGTTTTGGGATAACATGATTGCTTTCCTGCAACAGCAAGCAAATGATTTTTCTAACTCTGATTTGGAAGATGCACTCTTTCTAATCAGACGCATAAAACTATTTTAAAGCAAGGATGAGCGCATGGGAAACTACACTTCAACCAAAGCTGAGATTAAAAACTATATATGTGCCAGAACACCGCTGGTCGTTGTGGACTCTCCAGAGCGAGAAAGAGTTGAGCGCATCCTGAAAGAGATTACTGCAGAACTGAACATAAATATTTCGTATTACACAGACGCTAAACAGGTTTGCACAATGAATGGCGATACAACAAAAGATGTAGATAGTGATCCACTTCCGTTTATTGCGTCTTCTTTCAGAAAGAATCGAAACTCCACTTTTGCCTTTGGCGATATCAAGCGGATTAGCGAGGATAATGCCTACAGCCGAGAGGTTTTAAATATCTTGTACTTGGCAAAGGAAATGAATTGTACTCTCATCCTCATCACTGCGGATCCTGTATGGTCAAGACTGGCACAGTTTGGTATGTTGACTTCTCTGGATTATCCGGATGTTGAAGAGCGTGTCAGCCAAATCGAAGCATTTGTCGAGCGGTTTAATGGACGCTTCAATATAGACTGGGACTCCTACGATATTCGAATGGCCGCAACATTAATGCGTGGTTTTAGCGAAATACAGATTGATAATATTCTGTCTGCAACACTTATCAGCAACCATTGCTTAAACAAATCCCACCTGGCCGCACTCACAGAGCAAAAAAGTAAATTATATGCGTCTGTGTCATGTATCCAATCCGTTCGTGTTGACTACGATTTATCGGTTTCAGGCCTGGATGCTTTGAAAAAATGGCTTGAATTAAAGAAGAGTATTTTCTTCGCTTCTGATGCCGCCTTAACGGAAAGAGACCTGGATACTCCGAAAGGTATTCTTCTTGCCGGAGTTCCTGGCTGTGGTAAGTCTCTTTCAGCAAAAATGGTGGCTAAAGAATGGAATCTCCCCTTGTTCCGATTTGACATTGGATCTGTCTATGACAAATGGGTTGGCGAGAGCGAAAAGAAAATGAAAGAGTCTTTGCAGTTCATAGACAATGTATCCCCTTGTGTTGTTTGGATTGACGAGATTGAAAAATCTCTTTCTGTTTCTGATTCTGGAAATGACATAGGCAAGCGTGTTTTGGGACAGTTCTTGTTCTGGTTACAAGAATCGAGGAGCAGAGTATTCCTTGTTGCAACCGCAAATGATGTCTCGCTGCTACCTTTTGAACTATTCAGAAAAGGCCGCTTTTCAGAAATATTCTTTATCGATCTTCCGAATTGTTCCGAACGAAGAGCAGCCATCACACAATATGTGGGGCGTTCCCTACACATTCATTTATCAGAAAAAGATATATGCCAACTGATTGCAGCTTCAGATGGATTTTCTTACTCTGATATAGAATATGCAATCAAAGAAGTAGCCCAGTCAGCGCTTATAGAGGGGCAAGCTGTAATTACCCCTCAACTATTACTTAAGTGTTTTGAGAATGTTGTTCCGATCTCCAAGAATAATCCCGATATGGTTGAAAAAATACGCAAGTGGGGTTCAGAACGAGCTGTTGCAGCATCAAACATAGCAGGAGGAAAAGCCGATGAGCAATTATGATTTGCAGAGCAAGCTCAATCAGCTCCAGGGTGAGCTAAGGCAGGCTGAGCGAGTTAATGCGGAACTCCGTGGAGAACTCTCCACTGTAGAACAAGGTGTGAACCGCGCACATAGAGATCTTGAAGATTATAACGATAAGATCAGAGGTACCCTTGACAATTGTAACGGGACGATGACTTCCTCGCATCAAAGAGTAATTGATGCCATTGAGGTGCAGGGCGAGATTGAAAGAATGTATGTCCGCTTCAAGCAAATGGAGTTGGCCAACAAAAAGATCCGTGCTGCAAACAACAAAAAGTATTATGACTTTGCAAACTACAGGACTGTAAGAAAAATTGTTCAAGGAATGATGGACAATTTAGATGTTACTATGGTTAGCGATAAAACTATCACCAAGTCCGTCGAAGTACAGCACCTTCAGACTCCTGATTACTGGCTGACATGTGTCCTGATCAGCATTATGGCATGGAAGAATAATGACCGCGAACTCTCTGATCGAGCCTTGGCGCGTGCAGTCAGACTCGACAAGAAAGATAGTGCCATTTTCTATATGCTGTTTAATCTGCGGATGGGCCGTGACGAAGCAGCCCTAAAGTGGTTCTATACATACCAAGAATGCGACCTTAAGGGCAGCGATCAAAGGACCTTCCTGATGCTGTTTTCTTTGGTGAGCAAAACTCTGGCAGACAATGTCGACGACTCTACTAAAAATGAAATCTTCTCTTTCATTAAAAAGGTCATCGATTCTAATATGAAAGCCTCCGGCTATGATGAAGCTGATATTGTCGGGCAAATTCGCCAGTATATCAGACGTATGCAGCCGTCTGACCAACTGGAGTATTCTATGCTCAGAAAGTATTGCACAGAATTTGACGCCCTGTCAGATATTATGATGCAAGCCAAAAATAATATCAGCATCCTTGAGTTTATTTTACAGACAGTTAATGTTCCCGCTGAGCAGAGAAACACCTTCTTAAAAGGTTATATTGACGAACTGATTGCTACACCGAATCAGGCAGAGAAAGATGTTTATGATGAAATCGCGTACAATGAGCTGGTCATTCGGTATGAAGGTGAAGTGGATTTGGCGCGGGAGGCATTTTCCGCAGAACAGACCAAGAAGGCAAATGACCTGAACCTGATTGCTGAGATGATCGATTGGATTTATGAGCGTGATGTTCAAGATGTCAATGGCCAAATACGCTTGAATATGTTTACACTCACAAAATCATTGCAAGAACAGGCCGTCGACGCCCATGTCGAAGATTATCGAGGACGCCGCAAAGTCACGCACCAAGTATCGATTGGAGAATACTCCACAGAGGTCAATTTCAAACGAGAGGATGAAGAGTACAGCAAAGTATCCGCTTTCTTCACTCAAAAGCGCGATGGAGCTGTCGCTGAGATTAAAAGCTGGAAATCGTACCTTGGTTTTGGCATTGGCGCAGCCGCAGCAATCGGTGCGTTCTTTGTTGGATATTGGTTGTTCGCTGTTGCTCTGATTGGCATAGGGTATGGTGTTGGTGTAATGATCTCCAACAAATCCCAGATAAAGCATCTGGAACAGAAGTGTGCCGAAAGCATTAAAACGACCAGCGATATTCTGCAGCAACTATTTGCAGAGTTTAGCAAGTATCAGGCTGAACTCGATGAATACGATAGCTATTATGAACGTATAAAGAACGAATTCAGCAAAATCTAAACGAGTCGCTGGAGAGTATTTGGAGGTGGAATAGTGGGATTGAATCTATTGCTTCTTGTCGTAGGACTCGTTATTTGTTTTGGCGGAATTTACATCCGCAAAGTGTGTTCTGCAATTTTAGGCCTGATTTGGGGTGCTCTTTGCTCTTTCGCAGTCATCTTAATGACTGTGGGCCTTTGGGGCATTGATGATGAGACTTTCATTATAGTAGCAGTTTGTGCGATTGCGTGTGCTCTGATATCTGTAATATACGATAAGCTCTGTGCCGCAATAAATGCGTTCTTATCATCATTCTTCCTGGTTGCTATCCTTCTGCTAATGGCAGATAGCATGGAGAGTGCAACATTGATTATAATTGCGGCCGTCATCGCATTGATTGTAAGCATAATTTCGGTTAAGATCTACAACTATTCATTCATTATTATGACCGCTTTTTCGGGAGCTTTCATTGCCTCGATAGGTGGTTGCGGCATTATTTATAATGCTGATGCTTCTCGTGTGTTTCTAAACCTGATGCTTGGCGATGATGTGGCTGGATTTATTCTTATTGGAACTTTGGTTCTTGGTGTCCTTGGATGTATCGTCCAATGGAGAAGGCTCAAAGGGAAAACGGCAAATGGAGCAAATACAGGGCATAAAACTACTGTCTCGGAGAACACTGCCGGTGCTTTTGCCCCCGCCGAAAAAGCTTCCATCCAAAATCCCTTTGTTCGAGAAATCAAAGAGAACTGGGGATTGCTGCTGGCACCCATAGTTGTCACACTGTTTTGGAACCTGCGGGGCAGTCGACTGTTGTGGACTCTTTTCCCATCAATGTACAATTACGATTTTCTGCCACAAACATTGTGGCATTATATGCCGTCAATCATTACAGCGATTTTAAGCGGATGGGAAATGGCAACGTTTATTGTCGCCATTAAAACAAGAAGCAAGAATTTCTGCATTCTTTGGATGCTTCCGAACATGATTATCGCACTTGTTTACCTCGTAAAAATGTTTAGACTCCTTACGACTTATGGTGGGTTGGCATGGATATTTGATTTGGCATATGTTATTGCCTGTTTCGTACCATTTCTTTCATGGTGGATCATTCGAAAATTGGAAAAAGCCTTTGCTGCTTTTTCCCGCAACGATATTAAAGCATATGTACTGTGTGGTATATGCGCGTTCCTTGTATTACGAATAGTCGGCAGCATTACTTCCTTCATCGAGAGACAGCTAATTGCATATGACGGCTATACATCGATTGGGGAATCCTTATTGCTTCTGATTTTAAACATTATCTCTATGACAGTCGTTATCCGAGTGATCTACAGGCATAATGCCTATGATTACTTCCTATTAGGAACACTGTAAATACAAGGCTTTTCGGAGCCTACAA
>ERZ827181.1925-NODE-1925-length-20133-cov-14.029983_pt1 | contig 20133 bp, 23 predicted proteins | sample MGYA00519778_ERZ827181 | MGnify/ENA primary metagenome ERZ827181 (study PRJEB31778, sample SAMEA3449273) | human gut metagenome | biome: human gut; feature: human-associated habitat; material: faeces | place: United Kingdom | collected 2010/2012 ...
GGTGTCGAGAAGCTTCGGAGGCTACGACGTTGCGGAGGCGTTGGACAGGCTGATAGATCGATACGGCAAGCCGAAGACGATAAAGAGCGACAACGGGTCGGAATTTAGGAGTCGGTATATGGAGAAGTGGAGCAAAGAGCGTGGAATAACGCTCGAGTTTACGAGTCCTGGGAAGCCGACGGAGAACGGGCAGATAGAAAGCTTCAACAGTACGATGCGCAACGAGATATTGCGTGGAGTCGAGTTCGAGAGCGTGCGTAAGGCGCGCGAGGAACTGGAAAAATGGCGCGAAAAATACAATAACGAGCGACCGCACTCGGCGTTGAACTACGAACCGCCAAGCAGTCGCCGCCGCCCCCATGGGGGCGATACGAACCAATTTAATCTTGAATCAATAAGCACAATCGACAATAACATCAACCAAGTCGATTTACTCCCTTAGCTTACTGCCCTAATTTGGGGCACAGTGCAGTATTTACTCCCTATTATGTGAGTAAAATGATTGCCCAATCTTCGGTTGGAAATCTAAAAAGGCAGGAAATTCCGCTATCAATAAATGAGCCAACCTGTGGCGCGGGAAGTATGGTAATTGCAATTTTTGACGTTTTGCGAAATCTCAATTTTTCCCCGAGAGACTTTTATATCATCGCCCAAGACATAGACATTCATTGCGTCAACATGGCATATATTCAATGCACCTTGCTCGATATTCCTGCGGTTGTTTTGCACGGAGACTCCCTAACTGATGAAATCTATGCGAAATTCCCGACTTTTTCATATTCAAGAAACTATTTGATGAAGTCGCGTTAATCTTCAATATCCACAGGTTCCTTTATCGAGTCTGCGGCGATAGAAATTGCCTTGTAAGTCTCGTCGAGTACCTCCTGCAATTTCTCCCGAATTTGTACTGCATCGAGGGTTGTAAGAATTGGAGGAAGCTCGTTTAAAAATCTGCTTTCCAAGATTTGCCGTACTTGTCCTATATGGGCGGTCCATACTTCGCGAACCTTCTCAATGGCAACATACGTTCCTTCCATTACCTTGAGTTTGATTTCCGCTTGCTTTACCTCCGCCAATAGCTTGCGGGTTTTAACTCCTCATCTTCGGGAGAGTCTGGCTCTTTTAAGTCGTGCTTCCTTACAAAATCCCGCCACTTTGCCACACTGTGCTTGCCGTTAGAATAAGGTTTGGGAGAACCTTTTATCTTTCGCCATTTATTTATGGTCTGTCTTGCTACACCGAGAATATCCGCAAGCTCGGTTGTAGTTTCGGCATACTTCACAGATTCTTCTTTTTGGCCATAAGCCTTTTCCACTATGGCGCGTTCCGTACTCGTAAGAGTCTTTTCCGAAGCGACCTTTTTTACTATATTTTCAAGGTCTTTGCTTAATATCTTTTGTCCGATGTTTTCTTCCATATAAAAAGCGGAAGTTGTCAAAAGTTCCACATAAGTTCCACCAAAGTTCCACTTATAAAAAAGCCCCCCAATCTTAGCAAAATAGAGGGTTTGCGGGTCTCATTTATACTTTTATGTGGAACTTTTCAAAAAATCCATTCGCAAGAAGAAACGGGTCTGCCGAACGTCCCTGCCGTTCCTCGGCGTTTAATAGATTCCTTTGATGCCCCCTCTGGGAGAGTGAGAGTGAGAGCAGGGAGCGGACTCGAACCGCCAATCTCAAGGTTATGAGCCTTGCGTCTTACCGTTAGAACACCCTGCATAAACCTACTGCTTGCAATTCTCTTGGAGTTCTATCAGCTCGTTGTAGATTTCCATTAGAGGCGTCAGGTCGTTTATGAGGGCCTCGCGCTCTATGAACTTCCAGTCTTTGGCGGGCTTATTCTCAACCGTGTCGCGATACCACTTCACAATGAAATCGATGTGCCTGACGTGGACAACAAGAGGCTCGATTTTATCCTCTGGGTCAGGCTTTGGCGTTTCGGGCAGAATACCTGTCGCGATATAAGCTTGGCGAATATTCTTGGGTTTGGCTATTTCCAAAAACGACACATTTTGATTTTGTGTCGTTTTTGGACTAACGCTACTATCATTTAGAGTTTCAGAGTTGGTGCTATTTTCTATTTCACGAGTTTTACGAAAAAGCCCCATATAGCGTTGAGCTGTTCGTATATCGAAAATTAAATTGTCTCTACACCATTTTTCCCAATTCCCGTGCCCGACTTTTGCCTTTTGCTCAATGAGAAGCTTACCGCATTCGATAGCAATCTCGATTGTCTTACTTGCTACTTCCTTTGCTTTTTGGGCTAATTCCTCAGCTTGAGCGTGCAGTTCGTTAATGCGAGCAATCGCCAAGGAAAGCTCGGTAGGCATTTCTGATTTTTCGATAGAAGTTTCCTGTTCCATACCTATCGTTGCTTTGTCAAATTGGCGAGGCGAGCCTTTCGGTAAGACTTGCACGCCGTTTCGGATTTCATAAGGGCTGACGGCTTTATCTTGAGAAGCTTTTGCCAAGCTTTCACTCTGGAGGATACGCCCGCGCGAGTGATGCCGTACCGCTTGGCGATTGCAGTCTGCGTTTTCAGAACGAGAAGGTTCTCAAGCCCAAGAGCAAACAGCAAGGTATCCCGCTCAAGAGTGGAATTCTTTTCGGAACGATTGCTTTGAAGCCGTTGAAACACCCAACATAGCAACAGCGAACCATACGCTTTCGCCTTGTCGTCAACCTGAGTTTCCGAAATTGGCTCTTCCTTGTCGAACTGGTCGTAGTCGAATTCTTCGCCGATAGTCGCAAACGCCACTTCAGAGTCTGGAGTACCGAGCTTGTAGTCGTCAACAAGCGGTTTGTCGAGCCCCTGAGCTACGAGCTTGGCTCTTTCCTTGGGTGATAAGCTCGAGACCCACTTCTGGTATTCGTCTTCGTAGCGGCTCATAGCTCGCCTCCTTTCGGGTAGTGTGAACGGCGGGGTGAAAATGACTCCGAGTCGCGCCCGCCACCTCTGGTGAATGGTGAACGAGAACGTATATATCTAAAGATATATATAACGTTCACTTTCACCAGTTCACTATCAGGGTGGCGGGTTGGTGAAAGTGAATAACCGCGATTCACCGATTCACATTCACCAGTGAAGGTGAACGGTTTTTTGTTAAATTCACCGCGTTCACCGTCGGGATATTCCGCGAAAATTGCAATCATTGTATGTCTCCTTTCAAAGTTGTATCATTTGTATTTGCAGGGATATAAAGCCTGCCTTGCCATTTGTTTGTAGATTCGTCGAAAACTATCATCGCGCGCTTTGCCAAATTCACCACCTTGGCGACGTTCGCCGAGTCGCAGGGCATTGCGTGGCTGGCAAGCTCGCGGGCGATGAAATCAAGCAACTCCTCTTTGCTCATAGGCGCAAGAGTCTCCAATTTCATAAAATCGTATTTCGACGGACGGCGGGAATCGCCTTTCTGCGTCTTTACGGTTTTTGCGGGAGCTTGGCACTCTTCCCAGAAAACGCCGTCGGTCGCGTGCCTTAGAAATGTCGTTGTCTTCGTGCCCGACAACAACCCGCGCTTTGTGTGGACGAATTCGTATACGCTTTCGTCCTCGCGGTTTTCCTGAATTACCGATACGGCGCGCGCCCAGTTGGTAAGCTCGGAAGAGCCGATACCGAGATACGACAGGCTCGAGCCTTTGCCAGTGGCTTTAACATCTTTTGGGGGCTTTCCCGTGTGGTGGATAATAACAACGCCGACCGAGTATTTGCATATCAGGGGATTTAGCTTGTTTCGCAGAAATTCCGAACAAACTTCCTGCCTGCTGATGTCTCCGCCGATATATGAAAGCAGCGGGTCGATAAACACAATGTCGGGGCGCAAACGCCCACAGGCATCGTCGAACAATTCCAAGAACTTGTCGCCGCTCGAACTTTCCTCCGAAATAAAATTCAGATTTTTGTCGATTAGGGAATTCTCGTAGGGCGAAAAATCCGCCTTTTTGATGACCGAATGAAACGGTCTCGACAAGTCTATCGAATTATTCTCCGCCTGAATGAACAAAACCTTTGAAGGCTTTTGAACGGGAATGCCGAAGACGCTTTTGCCTACCGCAAAATGCAACGCCATTTGCATTGCCATAACAGACTTTCCGATACCCGACTGCGCGACAATCAGCCACGAGCCGTTTCTGCAAAGGAAGCGGTTTCCGAGAATGTTGTCCGACATATCGTTCGGGTCAATCGCGCGCAACTCGCCGGCTGGAACAATCGTGTATTTGGGAATGTTCAACGCCTTTTTCCAATCGGCGAACGACTTTGCGCCGACGTTTGTCATAATCAGCCTTTGTCGGTTGCCGTTTCTTGTTACGGCGGCAATTCGCGAAAGCCTACTCGGGTTCTTGCAAGCCGTGTCGACTGGGAATCCGTGCTTTTCGAGAAACGAGTGAAGTTCGCCAACCCGCTCTCGGTAGAGTTTTTCGTCTTTTCCCGCGTCGATTTTGACAATGGCGTGGACGCTCTTTCCTCCCGAATCGACAATCGCCGAACACGGCAGGTTAAGCTCCCTAATTTTCCGCAGCTGCTCGCTTTTCGACAAAGTGTCGGACTCAATCAAACAGTGCCTAAACTCAACGACATCGGAATTCTTGCAACCTTCACCCGACATCGGGTTGATTCGCGCCCAAGCTCCCGCTTTTTTGTTCCAGTCGCCAAGAATGAAGCCCAAGTCGTCGTAAGTGTCGCAAGCCTTTATAAGGTCATCGAAAGACTTGTTGACGCCTTTCCCGTTGGGCAGGAACTTTCCGTCCTTTTCAAATGAGCTTACTACGAAGTTTACTATGTCGCCCGATTTGAAAAGAGCTGTCAGATATTCCTTCAACTCCAAACTTGGGGCTTTACTGGCGTTTTCACACTCGTTTGAACGTCCGATAGGGTCGTTCCAAGAAAAGCCGTCAGAGGGCTTGTAGCCGTTGTCTTTTGCCATTTGTACGATTGAACCTATCCCGACGTTTGTTCCCGAATAGTTTCCGAATGTCTTCCAGTGCCGCTCGCAAGCTCCCTCTTGGTATTTATGGGAGTTTTTACTCCACTCGTCCCATACAGAACACGGTTGCCCGTCGGCGTGCAAGGCCATTCCGACTCTCAGCCAAGTGTCGTAATCGTCAACTTGGGATTGCGTAAGGAATGATAAAATTTCGCTTATATTTCTTTCCATTGCTTCCTCCTCCAACCGTTATTTGCGAGGTCTGTTATTAGTTTTGTTGCGAAATCGAATCCGTATTCGGCAGCGTTTTTGTAGCCGAAGCGGTTTAGAATTTTTATTTGTTTTGGTGTTGCCAGATTGCGCGATCTGCGGCTTATGGCGTTTCCTAAAAGCAGGGACGCAAATCCCTTGCTGTGTATCGCGGACGTGTTGAACTGCATACGCTGAAGCGTATCCAACTGTTTTTGAGTCGGTGCTTCACGCTCCCACTTGAAGGCGGGAGAATAGCTTTGAAGAGCGTCGTCGTGGGTAAAAAGTGCGAATTCCATAGGGTCTATGAGTTTGCTTTTCTTTAGCGAATTTGCCTTTATTGCGTCGGCTAAAGATTTCTCGCGCTCTTGGCGGGCAGTGCATTCTGCTTCCTGTTCAAGCTCGCCTAAATCGAACAACTTGCCGCCTTCGGCTATTTTGGTCATCTGCTCGGCAACATCTGGTTTATTGGCAATGAGGTTAGCAGGGTGGCAAAGATTGTGTTGCTCTGATTGCCATAGAAAATCCAAGACAAGAAGATTATCTTTGCCTTCGCAGGTTCGAGTTCCGCGCCCTACAATTTGGGCGTATAGCGAGCGGATTTTAGTTGGTCTTAAACATACGACACAATCGACGCTTGGCTCGTCATAACCTTCGGTAAGAAGCATTGAATTACATAGCACTGTACATTCGCCACTGTGGAAACGTTCGAGAATTTTCTTTCTCTCGCCCGATTCTCCCGAAATATGCTCCGCCTTGTGCCCAAGCGATTTTAGGATTTGCGCCATTCGCTGAGATGTGGCAATTAGCGGAAGAAAGATTAGCGTCTTTCGCTCTCTTGGAATGTGTTTTGCGATTTCCTCAAGATATGGGTCTATCGCGGACCCCAAGTCATCGGCAGAATAGTCTCCCGCCGTTGTCTTTACGCCTTTTAATGATATTTTAAGCGGGATTGTCTGTACGAGTATCTTCGACAGATACCCCTCTTTTATGGCGTCCCGAATTGAGTATTCATAGGCAATGTCCTCAAAATACTTCCCGAGATTTTGCTTATCTCCTCGATCTGGCGTTGCCGTCACGCCCAACACTTTTGCCGACGAGAAATACCTTAAAATATTTTGATATGAATCGCTCAATGCGTGGTGGGCTTCGTCAACAATGATAGTTCCGTAATGGTCTGGAGAGAACCTTCTAAGCCTGCTTTCGCGCATTAGCGTCTGAACAGAAGCGCAAGTAATAGGATAAAGACTGTCTATAGCCGATTCTCCCGCCTTTTCAAATGCGCAAGAAAGCCCAGTCACAGCGGCTATTTTGTCTCTGGCTTGTGTCAAGAGTTCCTCACGGTGGGCGAGGACGAGGGCTTTACCCCCGTCCTTTAACGCACGCTCCGCAACCTTTGCGAAACACACGGTTTTTCCGCACCCTGTGGGAAGCACAAGCAATGTTTTGTCGAACTCACCCCAAGACTTAAAAATAGAATCCACCGCCTTTTGCTGATACGGTCTAAGCTCCATTGGAAACCCTCCTTCCGTATTCGGCAATAAGGATTGCGTCGGCTATTTTTAAGGTCGGCTTTAAGAACGCATATAGCTTGTATGCGTGTTCCCGAAGGCGGCGTTTTCGCTCGTTATATTCCAATCCTTTCACTTCGGGCAAAATTTCTCCTTGCCACTTCTGGGGAGTCACCGTCTTAAAGGGAATCTCCAAAGCGATAAGAATACCGATTACTTCTCCGTAAGACTTGCCGAGGACAAAGGAGCGGCTTGCGGGTTGGGCGTGTTTGCAACTTATATAGCCGCTTACTTGCTCAACATAAGCCTCCAAAGGAATATTGCACTTTTGGGAATATTCCTTCAATTTGCGCATTGCCTCAGCGAAGAACTGTATATCGTTCAGTGCGTCCGCTACATTCGCGCAGAGAGGGTGCGGGTGGAGGATTGCATATCCTCCGTTTACACCCGCGTCTATTCCGATTATGATTTTACCATTCATCGGAATCCTCCTCTCTGACAACCCCCATAGCTTCGCCTATGCGCCGAATAGACAATACGTCGGATTTTAGCTTCTCGATAGCGCGACTTGGGCTTATCTGCCACATTGCGTTGAAGTTTATTTCTTCGTCTTTGCGCTTTATCCCAAAGAATCGCGCTATGTTGCCAAGAGATGCCTTCTCGAATGTCCCACACCCCCAGACTTGCAACAAATCTATGAAGTTGCCGTTAAGGTAGCGCCCATTGAGAATCTTCGGCACTATAACTCGGTTTGCCCATGAACGCCTTACTAAGAAGGGAATGGCCCAAGCGTAGATATTAAACCCAACAAACTTGCAATCCGCATTTGAACGGTAGTAATTCCAAAATTGCCTTAAAATATCGGCTTCATCGGAGTCTATAATTACAAGCGGGGTTTGATTTGGCTTTTGGATACCGATAGCCATGACTCTCCCAGAGAGAGCCGAACTCGGTGCGTCCAAGAACCATTCTTCCTGCTTCCTCGCTTTCCACGTTTGTATTTTTTCTGCGTCCTTGTAATTACTCGGAGCGGAAAATTCAGGCATGAGGTGCTGAATTTCGTCTCGGGGAAGTCCGTCGGTTTCAACATTGAATACGATTTCCATAGCAAACCTCCCTTAGAAAATGTCCTCATCGTCATTATCCGACGCTTCGGGTTCGAGATAGTCCTTGATGACATTCCCGTCATACATTTTTCCGTCTCGTCCCTCCCATTTTTCGATGCCAAGGCGAGCCTTGCCTCTACTTCCGTTTACTTTGTCCCACTTTGGAACTGAACGTTCGCCATGCTTGCGAAGCCCAACACAAGTAAAGAATTGGTTTATCTTCCATTCGCACCTGCGCAAAAGCACCAAGTTCTCGCGCAACGTCGCTTCCAAACCGTCAGAAGTTCTGCATCTGAGCGTGAGCTTTGCCATATTGTCGCCTTTTGCGGTGGTGGCCCGTTCAAATCCAACAACGGTAAAGTCAACAACAGTGTTTTCTGGAAGTACCGTAAATTCCTTCGCCTCTTGTGAAGTTTCGGAATTCCAATCCAATCTTTCGTTATCGGAGGTATTCATTACTTAGCCCTCCTTTCCGAAATATAAGCTTCCACCTTCTCCCAGTTCTTTTCCTCCGCGATTTTTGCGAGGAGAGACTCTGATAGGTCTTTGTACGTCTGATTGCTTTTTATGAGCGCATTGCGCTTCGGATTATTACCCCTCAGATAATCGTTCAGTTCATCTGGCGAAATTGCCGAAAACTCCATAGCCGCTTCAAGAAGCGCCATATCCGCTTTCGGAGAATCGCTAATTTCAAGATTTCCAGAAGTCTTATCTTCGTGTTCTTCCAAGGAAGAAAATTCGGTGCTGAATATATCCTTTACGCTATCGAAACTAAGCGGTAAAACTCCCGAAAGTCCCCAGCGGTTCTTTGCATCGCAAAACGATGTATGCTCGGTGTAGAGAACTCTCTCTTTGCCTCCTACGGCCTTGCCTTTGCCGCTTGCGCTCGACTGTATGTATGTACGGTAATTTGCAAACAACAGTCCGTCAGCCCACTCTTTGATAAGCGGGGATACACCCCTTGAACATTTCAACTCGTAGTGGTCGTATGTTCCGTTTTCCTCGGGCAACTCGAGCTTTTTTATTGTCGAGTGCGCCAAGACAAGAACGTGCATTCCCGAATTCTGCAACTTGCTAAGATTTGCCAACATTCTCGCATATTCTTCCGCGAGATACTGGTAGCCTTTGCCGTAATTAAAGTCTTCGAGACCGGTCTTCTTGTACTTCTTGCAAAGGAATTCAATGCACAAGCGCTCAGCCCAATCTGCCGTATCGAGTACGAAAGTTTTAAAGCCTTGCTTGTCGGCTATGAGTTCGTTTATGCAGGAAAGCAATGTTTCCCAAGTGTTGAGGTCGGATATTCTCGGCACGTCAAGATGTGCCGTTCCGCCTTCCAAGTCCGCAAATAGCGGCTTGGGGAATTTCGATGCAAATGTGCTTTTGCCAACACCTTCGCAACCATATATTACGCCCCTTTGAGAGCGCATTATTTTACCTGTTTTAATCTGCATTTAGATTTCTCCGAGTTTGCGAACTCTCGTCTCGGAGTGGCACTTAGGAATTTCAGGTGTGGGGAGATAGGGTCTTTCCGACCAAGTAGGTACGGGTTTTGTCCTCCTCCTCGATACAGGCAACATTGTGTTTCCGTTCTCGTACTCCAAAACTGAACTTCTAAGCACCGCAATAGGAGAACGCGGCTTGCCATTCGGCCCGCGAAGCAGTTTCAGCCTATGGGACTTAACGACTTTTCGGACGCACGTTTCCGAACAATTCCACCTGTCCATTAAGTCTTTTACCGAAAATGCCTGCCTTGCGAAGGTGTCGCCAATCCGCTCAGAGAGAGTCATAAGCAGGTCGTTTTGCGCCCTGACTATTTCCTCAAGCCGCAATATTCGATTTGCTAAAATCTCACTGTCGCTTTTCGCTTCCATTGCTTTCCGAAGCGCTTCCCCTTAGCGACACGAGTAGGGTTAAAATTTTGGGTGAAACGCTGAGAGTTCTTTGTTGTTGAACTCGCGCCGCACCCTCTTGGTGGGGACAGTACCCGCAAAACTATTGTCCCTACATCACAGGCATTGATATTCAATATGTTATAAACTAAACTTCATCTTAAAGCCCAACCATTGGGCTTTTGTGTTGTCCCTACCAGTTCTTTTTATAAAAGTTCAAAAAAATATAATTTTTAATTTCTTAATTATTAAATAGATACAACAAATATTCACTTGAGTATTGACCCTGCGACAGAATCTGTCCTAATTAGTAGGCATAAAAGTAATTATTTTTGACTTTTTATGTCGGCTATGAGGGAAACCTAAGCCCGCTTGCATTAGATTTTCAAGCGTGTACGACCGTGAGGCGTATGACCACCTCCTTTTTCGTTCCGAGGTATGTTTAGTTAAACGAAGTATCCGCAATCGATAGGTGTATTGTGGAAATATTTAAAAATCAAAACGAAAGGCAATTTATGGCTTCATTGAAAACTTATATAACATTCACAACCTTAAGCAGAATTCCCGAAGAACGCTTAAAGAGGCGTTTTGAGGGAATGCACGAGACCTTTGTCTCAAATGGATTCATTCTAAAAAACGGGAAATATGACTTACACAAGATAGCGAGGTTTCTCCAAGACAACTGCCCAAGCGACTTGGAAAATTTTATATGCTCGTTCGCACTTGTCGCAAAGAGCGAGCTTTACGACAGAATATGCGAGAAGCTTGCAAGCTTTGGTATCGAGACCTCCCCAACAGATGATTTAGAGACTCTTGCCGCTATGCTCGCCGAGCGTGATATGACTGCTTGTAATGCCATTGCCGCAAGAAAAATGGCGGACGAGACTCACTCATACTCCCACTATATTCCGACTGTGCCGCATTCAGCTCAAGAGATTGGAAGCGAAGAATTGCTAAATTTAAAACAGAAAGTGTTGTCTCCTTATTTCGCCAAAAATGGGCGATCGGGCTACATAGACATCTATCCGCATATAACAAATAAGTTTGCGTTCTATTGCATTGCGCACGGCGCACCAAAAACAAGGGAGCGTTCTGTCGGCGAAGAGGAAGAAGCAAGCTTCCACACCTTCCGACCTGAACTTGTAGATATTGTTAGAATCAATCTATCAAACGCTGAAATTTCCGTATTTACACAGAAAAACCATTCGCGGGGATTTAAAGAATTTTACGTTGAAAATTTCGGCAGGTTGATTTTGCCAGATTCAAAGTATGTTCCTCATAAGAAATTTAATCTATCCGCTCTCGCCAATAACGAAATTTTTAACGTAGGAGAATTCTCAGACAAAATATCAAGCATTACTCCTATGAAGTTTAGCTATATCGGAATCGGAGGTTGCAAATTAGATGCAAGCAAGAATGTTGATGCCGCTTACCTTGATTGCGTAGAAAACAATAGGCAAATTATTTCTATGACTTTCAATGTCTGTTTTGCTGATAATCCGAAGAAGAAACATAGGGTCTCCATTCATTCCGATTCCCGCTCGGAATTCCCCATAGGGACAAATGAGGAAATCATCGAGGAGTACTTTTTCTCTAAAGGCATAATGAGGGATATTTACCGTGAAGAAACTTTTACTCTGGAAACGCAAAAAGTCCTACTTTCCAACTGATAATCTTGCTTGGAAGAATGTTCTGGGAGAGAATCTAAAAAGATACTTTTGCCGGAATGGGTTATTGGAATATGGAAAATCCACCGTCGATAACATCGAAATTGACGGCGAATCCTATCAAGTTGAATACATCGGAAACGAATTCATTGGCATAAACGATGAACTCCCTGATGTGAAGCTATCCAATAGCGATGTTTGCAAGCTTACCTTAAACAAAAGTAAATTTGCTTCCAAAGTACGCGAACTTTTAAGAATAGGAGGCGCAGTTTCAGATATTCCGAACTGTGATGCCTACTGCATTGGAGATTTGAAGGGAAGTCGTACTTTTAGGGTGTTTTTATGCTTTTCAGAGTCGGGGAGCCTGTATAGCTCAATTCGGAGTATATCTAAAGGAATTCCTCCCATTGTTATTTCTTTTGAGGAAATTTTAGGAGAACTTCAAAAGCTATTATATGAGCTTGACGGAAAGTTCTTCAAAATAGACGAATGTATATGTTTCCGTAACGACAACATTGAAGCACTTTCTCCAATAGCAGAACTTGTGGGGAAGGTCAAAAGAAGCAAGACATCAGACGTTTATTACGCTTGGAGTTCTACTGGCTTTCATCAACCCCAAAATCCCAATTTGAATATGCTTAAGATTCGTATACTGTCTTCAACCCGCCTACATATTGAATTTGACGGGGAAGGAGATGATTTCGATTACAGCGACATAAGCATATTCAGAAACGAAAATAATGGTAAAATGAATAAATGTTGGACAACTCTGGGCTTATTGGCGGCAAAGAAGGAATTTAAGAGAGATGAAGGAACCCGAAAGATAGTCTCCAGAATGAATACTGCCTTCAGAGACTTCTTTGGCTTTCCAAAGCGTTTAATTCCTTTTGAATTTAGGGATACTATTCTTTTCCCAAACTTCTATCTGAAAGCCGTCTCCGAAAGGGAAGAAAGGAAAGAAACCTTTGAAGGAGGCGGAATTTCTGAAAAAGAGATAGTAGAAGATTGGGAGCGTCAGAGGTATCAACATTGATTCATCTCGTAAATATATTAGATTTATTGATAGAATCATAAAATAAAATTTTTGAAACTGATTTAATTATAAATAAAGTTGATTATTGTATTCTAAATATTTTTAATCATTTTGGGGTTTTAGGAATTGACATTAACTTTCTAGCTACTAGCCTTTGAGGGAGTTTCTTTTAAAATTAACGAAATAATTTGTAAAACATTTAGAATTAAAAGTGAAAAAAGTCTTAGGTTTTTTAGTCCTAATAGTTCTTATAGTTCTCGCTTATCATTATTATTATATGAACGAGAGTCTGAAAAAAGTTGTACCCTTAACAAAGGAGCCAGTTACAGTCGTGGCGAATCTAGAAAAGTATGTTTTCACTTCATTACCACTACCTATAGAATTAAAGACTTACGAGAATTATCGAATTAAACTTCTTGCAATAGATGGTATTGAATCAAAGGGAAACAAGCTTAATGTCTCATATAAGGCTACTGTTTCAAAAAAAGACCTTATAGATGAGTGTATCATCACATTAACATATTCATTTTATCTTTCAGAGGGAAACTTGAACCTATCAACGATAGAGATAGATTACAATAATAGTAAAGGAAAATTTCTAGTGGACTTAAAGAACAACGATGAATTCATAATCGGAGGTCTAGAAGAAAAATGGCAAATAAATACTTTGTCTTTACCGAAAGACGCTAATGAAATCATTGAATTATCTGAGAACAGAATAATTGTAAGATGATAAAAAAATTCTTAGTATTCTTAATCTATCTGGCGGGAATCTGTACGATATATGCACATTCTAGCTTTGATATGCATTATAGAGATATTTCGTGTATCTTCAATGGATATGGCAATGATACAGCTTTTAAGGAATTATCAAAAGAAATCAGTTCGGGGATAGATTCAGAATTGCCAAAGCTATTCAAAGAAAGATTTGGAAAAGTACCGGGGAATCATAGAATACTTGGGCATGGTTGGACCTTGAACAGTTCTATCCCTGAGCGAATTTTGAGCGAATTAGAAAATACATATCCGGGGCAACGCGCTGAGTTTATAGATTTATGGAGCAAATTCGCCCAAAAGCTTACAATGCGTGCTGAAGAATTAACTGGATTACCTCCTAAACAGGCAAAAGCTTTAGCAACAATGATGTACGACATACACCTTTTGGGAGATTTAGAGCCAGACAATACACTCGTTAAATATGTGCTAACACCAAAAGAGATTGTAAATGATTTCAATAAAAATGCCGAAATCCTATTTAAAAATAAACCTGAATACGCAAAGTCCATAAGTAGCAAACTGTTGAACACATTAAAACGCAGCTCGAACCTAGAGCAAAAATATGTGGCGCAGAATCTTATGGATTTACTGTATAGAAGCCATATTGGAACCATGGTAAAGGATACTTGGAATAATACCCTAAAAATGGAGTACTCACCTGATGCAGTTGTATCTGCAAACCAGAAAGCAAGTATAAGATCTTTACAACAAATAGAGGGAGCTTCCTCAAAGAGATTCCATAAAGCTTCACTTTACGAAATCAATACGAAAGCGAAAGGCACCTATACAAAAGAAACAACAGGTATTCTTACGAAAGCACCATTTAAGGGGAGGAATATTTCAGTCTTAAAAGTCCTTACTCCTCTAAAATCAGGAGCTGGATATGGAGTTTTAACTTTTGCGCTTTCAGAGGGATTTTCATATTATTCCTATTCGAATAAAAGGATAACAGAAAGTAAATTCAGAAATGAAACCTTTAAAAACATGGGCGAATCTGCTGCAGTATCTACCGTCACTGTTATTATGGTTGCTTGTGGATCAAATCCGGTAGGATGGACCGTCATAGCCGCAGGAATAGGAACAAGTATGCTCTACGAATTGACTTATACGTACACAAAGACTCCACGACTTGTTCCGGATGATTTTATAGGGAATTTTCCAGATGGAACATTCGAGAATCGCCGAATATTAACACTGAGCAAGGATTCCAAATTAATTTTTGAAAAAGGTACAAATATAGTAACTGCAAGTCATAAGAATATATTAGATATAACTAATAAAAAAAATATTTTAGAATTTAGCAATAGGATAAATATAATTGATAATTGATACAAACATGAAAGATAAAGTAAGTAAAGTTTTACTGTTTTTATTGCTCGTATTTGTTACAGCGAGCGTTACGTTTGCAAAAACAGATTCAGACGAATCTTCTGCCGTAAACGTAACGTGGACTACTCCTCAAATATTTTTTTGGGATAGTTCAAAAACAGCTGAAGATGTAAGCGGTAATTTTTCACTTGAATGGGATAATGACGGTATAATTGATTTGAAGCTAAATGGCGCGGAACCCAATATACGCAATTTTTCATTCTTTACGCGAGGTTTATACCGTAAATATCTTAAAGAAAAAATTGTTAATGGTGAAGATTTAACTAAAGGAGAGCTTGAGGCTTTATACCTTTGCCTAATAACAGAAATATATGCAATAAATACGTACTCATATGTATTTGCCAAAAATCTAGAAGTTGGATCTGTATTGGATATTGAAAGCTATCTTATTCCACAAAAGAGTAAAGACATTCGTACAATAAATCCTATTTCAGATTTACTCCAAGATAGCTTACGCACAATGCAACAGAACTTTATAAATAGCAATAATGACTTAATGAAAGGTGCGTTAGTAAATTTTGCTAAGAGATACGATTCAGTTGTTATGCTGGATAAGCAACAAGATATACAAAAGAGTATAAGCAATAAACGCGATGATTTTTGGGGTAGATATATCTACAATCCATTTTTTGCAAATATTAAGATAAAAAAGGAAGCAGTTGAACAATATGACAAATGTGATATAAGCTCGCAGAGTTTTAGGAGTAATTGGGATGCCATTTGCAGCCGAAATGACCTCTGTATGAGAAACATACAGGAAATGCGTAGAGACTTGGAGAATTTTCAAAAAACTGCAACAAATGGTGCAAATATGAATATATTAGATTCTCTCGATTTAAATAATAGGGAGGCTATTGATAGGTATATCAGAACAAACCTAATATTATTCAATGATTTCCCTGCAGCAGCTTGTGCAAAAAAATGCCTAAGTGAGCTCTGTGATGCCAGAGGAATCTTTGATGATGATGAGGCTGCAATGAAAGATGCTATGACAGCATTTGTAACTTCACTAAGAGGCGAGAAGATTCCCTTGAGATTTGCATCTACATATTCCTCATCTCTATATACTCAAATTGTACAATTCATGAAGGCAGAGTTAAGAGCGGCCGAATGGGAGAACTTCAAGCTATCGCTGAACCTAGTTAATTTCGATGAATTGAATGAATTATTTGGGATAAAAAAAGAAAAATGATAATATGAAATAGAGTTATAACAATTTACTTTTTTATATAATCATTGGGATAAATATTAAAATACTTCTCGGCATCTTCCTTAGTCGCTACCCCTCGATAATGTTTAAAGAGTATATCTGTGCCTTTGTGGGACATTATCAAAGCCGTATCTTGGAAGTCTCTTTTCCAAGCGACGTGGTAGCTTGCGAAACTGTGCCTGAAAGCATTGTGGGGCGGTATCTTCTTTTGTGGAAATTTGCCGTTCTCGTCTGGAGTTTTTAACTGTTTCCCATTCACGAGCAATCCCGCTCTGCGCAGGGCACTCTCTCGGCGTTTCTTCCACTTGCGCTCACACCACCCAAAGGCAGACTTTGGCGTCCGTTCCAACCAAGCCCAAAGATTGTCTGGGAGATTTTCTATATAGTTTCTGCGGTTTTTCTTGGTCTTTTCAGCGGGCGTTAAAATTCCTTGCCGCATTGTAATTTCATTATAGTCAACTCTTGGAATTGCGGAAGTTCTCATTCCAGCAAATAGCCCCAGAGCCATTAAGCCGCAGACTTCTGGATCTATCTTTTCATTTGCTCGGAATAATCTTTCAGTTTCCTCCACAGTTAGTATTCCAATCTCGCCCATTTCAATCTTGGGCAATTCAAGTCCCTTGGCTATGTTCTTTTCAATTAGTTCGTTTTTCTCAAACCAGTTCCAAGCGGCAGTTATATTGGACCTCCAATTCTTTATCGTGACTGGAGCAAATTTTAGAGATTTTAGCCAATTTTCCAACTCATTGCGGCTTATATCTTGCAGGAGCCTATCGCCAAATGATTCAACAAGAACTTCCAAAACGCGTCGGACGTGCCTTATATGTTCGGGCTTGGCTTTTTCAGTCTTGCGCATATCCCGCAGATATTCGTCGCAAGCGTCCCAAAGGGTTAATACCCGCTTTGTCTTGTGGTTCTTTGCCCAAAATTCCCACATATCGCGGAAACTTACGTTCCCTCTGATAGACTCGATGTAGGAGATGTCCGGAATGGTATTTTCGTCAATTAACAAAAGCGCCTCAAAAGAGCGTTTATCCAAATGTCCGTTAAGCCTTAGAAAATCGTCCCTTGCTTCTTCTGTTTCAAAGAACCTTGAATGCCTTACGCCTCCCTCAATCCAGAACAGTTGATAGGGTGATTTTCTACCTTCACAATATCTCTTAGTAATCTTCGCCATAGTGGCGTAATTATAACCCAAAACAACCCCTTTTGTCAAGATTATTGTGGATATATTGTGAGTTTCTTTGGGATAGTTAAAAGAAATCTTGAAGTTTCATTATAAGTTCACAGAATCAAGACTATGAAACTTTCATTATTTGTCCTGTGTCTCTACTTCCCAATCGCTGTTTTTGCAAGACACGTATATCCAGAGAAATACTACCAATCAGAATACGCTAAAACTTTGTCCAATGCAGAAACTGAAGTCGTCGCTCCGGACGGAACCCGATGTGATATTCTTACTAATACCCACGCTATAGAAGTTGATTTTGCCAATAAGTGGGAGAAGCTATCGGACAATCACTGAACTATACGCTCCAATTTAACAAAAGAACAGGAATACTTTTGATTTTAGAGAATCCTTCAGATTACAAGTATTACATCAGGGTAAATACGATTATTAAACACTTTGGTCTTCCAATAGACGTTTATACGATTTCCCCTAAGAATATATCGAAACTAAATATAGAAGCAAGTGCATGTAGAGTCGGAGATAGTTCAAAAGCACAAACGCAAGAAACTGCAAATGCAACAGAATATTGGATTTCAAGTACTGGGAAACGCCATAATAGTTCGTCTAGACACTTTAAAAACTGCAGAGGTAGATTAGCAAGGAATGTTGGCAGAGCTACATCTTTTACTGTTCAATCTTTTAATAGATCTACAAATCTTTCATTTAAATAAGGATATATATGATGAAGCAAAAAAAGTCTATTTATTATAAGAGTACATGGGATTACAAAAAAATTCGCCCCAAAATAAGGTGTTTTATTGAAGATGAATTCGTTATAGATTTAACAAAAATATTAGAAGACTGCGATAAAACAGAATCAGGATATCTCGATATGAGAGGTTTTGATTTCTCTAATCTATTTTCTTCTCAATCAGCTATTGATACGTTATTGAAAGAATATAAATATGAAGAAAATTTAAAAACGCACCTTTCGAAATACGGATGGAGCGAATACGCTATAAATTCTTTTATATCCCAATCTAAAAGCCAGCCTATTACAAAGAGTTATCATGGTGTTTTTATAATAAGGTTAGGGTATAAACAGAAGATAGATTTTTCATATTCTGAATCTAAATTTGCAACAGAAATTAATGAAAATTTAGATGATTGTATTTTTGAAGATTGCAAACACAATATAGAATTTAGAGGAGAATTAACTCATTGTATTTTCCGCAATTACAAAACTGGTTGTCCATATATAGGATCGTCTAATTATAATACAAAATGTACCTTTGACAATATCATAAGGGGAAATACAAGTTACCTGTCTTTTAAGCCCAACGTTACATATCAAAGTTGTAAATTCCTACATACTCATTTTAAGGTGGTAAGTTTACATGGAACGGTATTTGATAATTGTGTTTTTGATTGTACAATGGAAGGCGAAGGAATTCGCCCTATTGAAATTCCAGATTTTCTAGATGAGCTAAAATACAGATTTAGCTTAGGCTTAGGCGCAATTTTTAACGGGAAAATTATTCCAGTGAAATTTATAAACTGTGATCTGTCCAAATTAAAACTTAAAAATTTAAAAATAAGTAAAGGCATAAAATTTATTGGCTGTACATTTAAAGAGAATGAATTCTTGAGATAATAGCAGGTCTTTATAAACAAAATAAAAGGATAACTAATATACATAGCAGAAAACACAAAACAGTCAAAGAATCATCAAAAAATCAATGATATGTGGTGTTGAGAAACTAAAATGACAAAACCAAAAAGAAAGATAGATTTATGAAAACCAAAACGACAAAAACGATCAGCGCGTTACTCCTTTTGGGAAGTACGCTTGCTTTTGGAACGGGCAACGACTCATTGTATATGGGGAATGTCGGACGAATAAATCCGTCAATATCGCAAATCCTAATAGGAGAAGTGCAAGTATCGGGAATTCAGTCTCCGACAAAATTGACATTAGATTTGCTACTATCGAATGGAAGCTTATATACAGTAAACAACATACTGTATCAAAACTCTCATCTGTTATGATGCGGGGATCGTTTAGGACTTGTGATTTTGAATAAGTCGGATTCGGTTCAACACTGGTATCGTCACTTGCGCAAGAACATATACAGTGAAAATACCACTATAAATAGATAACTTATTTTTCTCATGCATTTAGTTTAGGAATGCATGTTTTTTTCCCCTAACCCCCCGTTAAACCCCTTAGTCCTGCCGTATAGTACCGTCAAACGGTTCGTATATAACCACAGTTACAGTAATACCGATTCTACCAGTGTTTTGACAATGCCATAATCCAAGGCCCCCAAACCGCGCCCAAGCGACGAAATAACAACTGATTTATTGTCCGCATACAGCCATTTTAAAAATCGGTTATTTTTTCTTTTGGGAAGTTTTTGCGCAATTTATCGTATCTGTTATTCCACTTCGGCAGATAGATTTTTGAGATGTTTCTTGCGTCCGTTGTAAAATGCGGCGGAGGCATTATGAGCACACACGGAGCGGCTATATTTTCATTTAGGAAATCCGAACAGTTCCCAAAAACTATAAAGCTTTTCGGTTTTTCCCGCGGGAGCTTTTCCCTGTTTTGCCACGAATTTTTACAGATATAGATTCTTTCGGAAAGCCCCAATTCCCTTAAAATTGCCATAGCCGATTTCAAATTGTAGTCGTCGTCAAATATTACCACCGAATACGGAGGCTCTTTGCAATTTCGCACAAAAACATCGCCATGCGTTTCCCTGACTGCCGGAAGAATGACTGAGCCTCTGCTTAACACGAAAAATGGCAAAAAAACTGCAATACATACGGTAAATATACTTAAGAATACCTTTAACTTAAAACTCCCATAAATTAGATAAAACGCAAGCAAACAGAATAACGCGAATAAGCAATATGAGGCGGCAAGGTTTACGTTTGTAATATATTCAAACTTTGAAGGATTTAGCAATACCTCCCAATCAAAGGCACTGGAAATGCCTGATGAAACAACTAAACCGCAAAAAGAAACTAATGCCGCAAATTTTAATGGATTTGCCCTTTGGGAATACCCGCATTTTATTGCGTAAAATATTAGGCTAATCCAGAGTGCGCCCACAATAAAACCAAATTCGCATAGCAAAGTAAGGTGACTGTTTACGAGGCTTCTAATTTCAATATCGCTTGGAAGCAAAAATGCGCTTGCGA